>ERZ887851.2-NODE-2-length-247289-cov-15.424998_pt1 | contig 247289 bp, 222 predicted proteins | sample MGYA00521100_ERZ887851 | MGnify/ENA primary metagenome ERZ887851 (study PRJEB32303, sample SAMEA104408602) | aquatic metagenome | biome: Brackish water; feature: Pelagic; material: water | place: Baltic Sea | collected 2014-06-06T16:11:00 | depth 11,444 m ... | reverse complement strand
TTAGCCACTCCTTAATCTATAAATACGTTTTTCTTTTTATATCTTGTATGTTCATTAAAAAAACACCCTATGAACAAAGATTATTTTAGCTTCCATGGTGAGGGAGGCAGCCTATTCGGCATTTATATCAAGAACATCTTCTTATGTCTATTTACCTTGGGATTATATATTCCCTGGGCAATTGTAAATATTACCAAATACACTTACACGAACCTAGAGTTTAAGGAAAGGCGTTTCGATTATACAGGAACAGGAAAAGAAATTTTCAAGGGCTTTATTAAGGCTATCCTTATTATAATTGGAGTAGCCTTGCTTGTAGGTTTGATTTCTTCGCTCGGAGTGGATATCCTTACTGGCTTGGTTATGCTTGCCTTATATATAGCTTATTTCGTAGCAATACCCTACGTTATGCATTACGCGATGAAGTATGACAGCGCAAATACGACCTATGCAGGTATTCGCTTTGGATATAGAGGCGACTTAGAAGAATTTATTAAGTTATTTTTAAAAGGAGTACTCTTCACTATACTAAGCGTAGGTATTTATGGCGCGTGGTTTAGTGTAGATTTGAGAAAGTATATCTCTAAAAATTCAAGACTTGGTAATGCTGAGTTTAGTTTTGAAGGAGATGGAATGGAGTATTTTATACTTAATGTAAAAGGTCTTTTACTATCTTCTTTAACTCTCGGAATTTATATGTTTTGGTGGATAAAGGATATATTCAATTACACCGTTGAAAATACTAAAATGCATTATCAAGAACAAGCATACAGTTTTAATTCTGAGGTATCAGGAGGTAAATTATTTGGTTTATTCTTCTCCAATATGTTACTTATTGTATTCACCTTGGGATTTGGAATTGCTTGGGCTGATGTTCGAACTTACCGTTTTCTATGTGAGAACTGTTCACTAGAAAATGACATTGATGTTGAAAGCATTGAGCAAACAGAACCTACTTACCATGATGCTATTGGAATAGGAGGATTAGAAGCAATGTCTAACTAACAGACTGGTCCTGATAGCTTGTTAGTATATATTGATTGTTTTAAGACTGGCCTTCAAGGAGATTTATGGATGAATAAAATTGAACCTTAGTAAGACAGAGAAGCATAGAACTTGTTCTATAATCACTCTGCCGCACATAGGGGGAATGAAGTTCAGGAGTAAATTTCATTGACAGCCTTGATTATTCCTGCCGGTAGGCAGGGAAAAAATGAAAAGTGAAGTTTTAAAATCAATAAGGAGTTAAATAAAAAATCCTATTAGATAGAGCCTTTCAAAAACCCTTGCCACCATAAAGCGCTATCCTTCGGGTAGCGCTTTTGTGTTTCATAATCATTGTATACAATGCCAAATCTAGGCTCATACCCTTCAGCCCATTCAAAGTTATCCATGAAGGTCCACAGGAAGTAGCCCCTTAGGTCAGCCCCTTCATCCTTTGCCTTCAAAACATAGGACAAGTAATCCTTGAAGAATTGGATACGTCGTTCATCATGTACTTTCCCCTCCGAAGTCAAGTGGTCCTCAAAAGCAGCACCATTTTCAGTAATAATCATTGGTACATTGTACGCACTAAATTGCATAATCACATCATAAATCCCCTTCGGACTCACTTCCCAACCCATTGCGGTAAGGTCATCTTTATTTTCAACTAGCTTTTCTGCCTTTACCATGTTCGCCCACATTAAGGGTGGCCATAAGCTAAACTTAGCAACAGTTCTGAAATAGTTCTGGAGGCCAATAAAATCAAAGTCAAACTTTAATTTTTCTTTATCTCCTGGTTCAATATACTTCGTGATTCCTTTAAAAACGGGCACATCATCTATTGGATAACCCATGCCTAAAGCGGGCTCTATAAATAATCGATTAAACATGGCATCAGCTTTCCGAGCAGCTATGACATGTCTTTTCTTAGCAGGGTCTTTCGGTTCAACGGCTGTGCAAGAAAAGGTAGTTCCAATATTGGCTTTGGGAACTAAGCGTCGAAGTATTCTTCCTCCTTCAGCTTGACACATACTTACATAGTGAACAGATTTTAAAAATTTAGACATCCCTCTTTTCCCAGGAGCATGCATGCCTCCTAAATAGCCTAGGCCAGTAAATGCCATCGGCTCATTAAACACCATCCAATTTTTTACTCGATCTCCGAAACTTTCGGCACATACTTCCACATAATTACTAAACCATTCTATCACGTCTCTATTCGTCCAGCCGCCTTTGTCTTCTAGTATCTGAGGTAAATCCCAGTGATACAAGGTGACCCATGGTTGCAAGCCTTTTGCCAAACAAGCATCAATTACTTTATTGTAAAAATCTATACCCCGTTGATTCACATGTTCTGTTCCATAAGGTAATATTCGTGTCCATGCAATGGAAAAACGGAACACGTCAAATCCTAAATCTGCCATTAGGGCAATATCTTCTTCATACTTATGATAGAAATCGCAAGCAAATTCTGTAGTTCCTCCGTCAATAGTTTTATCCTCTTTCGCAGAGAAGACGTCCCAAATTGAAGGGCTTTTTCCATCTTCAGCCCAAGCCCCTTCTATTTGTGCAGCAGCAGTTGCGGTTCCAAATAAAAAATTGGCACCAAAGGATTGTCTTCTTAATTCATTCATAGCATTAATCTGAGCTATGGAATTAAAAGGTTTTAATAAGGCCCCCGCTGTGGCAATCGTGCCTATTTTCAGAAATGATCGTCTTTGCATAAAAGTAAAAATAGGGAATGAAACTATATTTTTTATCAATTGATTACATTTGTATTATAGGAAACTTTAAATGTTTTAAATTGTTATTCCTATAGAACTTAAATTGTAAAACCTAAAAAATATAATTATGGCTTTTGAATTACCAAAATTACCTTATGCATACGATGCATTAGAACCACATATTGATGCTAGAACAATGGAAATCCACCATGGCAAACACCATGCAGGGTACACGAGTAAGTTGAACGCTGCGATAGAAAGCAACGAGCACCTATCAACTCATGACATTGAGCATTTATTAGAACACCATATTGATAACAAAGCGATTAGAAATAATGGTGGTGGATTTTATAATCACCGCTTGTTTTGGGAAGTAATGAGCCCAAATGGTGGAGGAACTCCTTCTGGCGAATTAGCTGCCGCGATTGATGCAGCTTTTGGTTCATTCGATAGTTTTAAAGAAAAATTCTCTGCTGCAGCTGCAACACAGTTTGGTTCAGGTTGGGCTTGGTTATGTGTGCATCCAGGAGGAAAATTAGAAGTTTGTTCAACTGCTAATCAAGATAACCCATTAATGACGGGTATTGGTTGTGGGGGCTTCCCAGTTTTAGGATTGGATGTATGGGAACATGCTTACTACCTAAATTACCAAAACAGAAGACCTGACTATATCAGCGCATTTTTCAATGTAGTGAACTGGGATAAAGTAAGTGAGTTATACGCTTCAAACAAGTAAATAGAATAGAAATAGTCTAAAAGAATTTAAACCCATCGCTGTGAAGTGATGGGTTTTTTATGTCTAGTTAAGAATGGATTGACCATCTTTCGCACATTCGAAAGCTTCGTTTTGTATGCCTAGAAAATCGAGAATACTAGGTGCTAAATCGGTTTGAGAACTTATATAATTACTCAAGAAAGTTTCCGAGGGATGATTAGCATAGAAAATGGTTTGATTGACTGCTGGTTCATTTGGTAATCCGGTATGGCCTCTGTTAATACCACCATGATCCGAAACTATAAAGATAATCCAATCTTCACCTAAAGCTCTTCTAGCATCTACCGCATTAACCAATCCCATGGCATATCCATCCATGGTAGTAACAGCTTGGGCATACTCAGGAATAGTGTCATGAAATCCATTCAAATGACCAAAATGGTCGAGGTCATCGAAATGGAGAAAAATGATATCTCCATCAACAGAATAGTTTTGTTCAACTAATGAAAGCCCATCAGCGTATATGGCTGAGTCTGAAAATAGACTAATAGGACTATAATCCGTAAAGTCTTGATTTACACTTGAATTAATAGGTAGCCAATGACAAAGAGAGACCGTATTAATAGACGACTTAGCCTCTTCGATATAATGAAAGAATGGTGGATAATCTTCAACATTGTAGAATGAAAAGAAATTATCTTCAACCATGTGTTTTTCCCAATGCGCCCCAGTTAACAAGCTTGTCCAATTCGGCCCACTCAAAGTTAAATACTCTACAATGTTTTTCCCCGTGAAGTAGGTGCCAGGGTCTTGAGAATAGGAATAAAGGAAGGGAGAGCGATTAGCGTTCATTACGTCAGATCGAAACCCATCGATACCTATAACTAATACTTTTCGATCAATTTTATTTTGGTCTACAGTAAATGAATTTTCGTTGCAAGCAATATCAAGGTCTTCTTTTTTACAGGAAGAGAAAAGGACAAGAGCTAGACATAACAAACTAATAATGAGGGAGGTTTTCATAGGGTATAATTAAAATTTCATGTAAGGTAACAAATAGAAAGTAATCAATCTTTGCGTCTCATGTAAGTAAACATAATTACATCGTAAATGAAGTGGGCACTTATAGCTGCGTAAATCCCGAAAAATTTACACAAATAGCCAAAGGCTCCTGATATGAAAATCAGGAAAACCCCATAGATGAACATCGTTTTATCCTTAATGTTGAGGTAGCCATGGATAAGCACAAAAATGATAGCTGTGGGCCAAAGTTGAATATAATGTTGCACGGCTCCTCTAAAAAGAATTTCTTCGCCTACTCCTGCACAAATCGAATAAAAGAGGATGTGGTACCATTGAGGATCTAAGTCTTCCATAATCCCTTTCATCAAATGATCTAACTTTCCATTGGGCAAAATTTGGACAAGAGCCAGACCTAGCACAGCGCTTAAAACACCAATTCCAATTCCAATGCTTATACTTTTAATGTTGAAATAGGACAAGGCCAACATTTCCCAGAAATCAAGTGATTTAGTGAAGTGCAGCAAGATGTATCCAATTAGACTGAATCCAAAAAGAGTAAAAATGCTAAGATGAAATAAGGATTTCCGGTTCAAGACTATCTTTTTATCAGCAAACCAAAGATAGTTAAATAAACTAAAAGCTATCTTTGCGCCATGAGCGAAAAACATACTCCATTAAGCAGCTTAGGTGAATTTGGTTTGATTGATCATTTAAGTAAATCATTTGAGATTAAACAAGATTCTACAATTAAAGGAATAGGTGATGATGCAGCAGTAATTGATCACCAAGATAAGTGTACAGTGGTATCAACAGATTTATTGATAGAAGGGGTGCATTTTGACCTCTCTTTTATGCCGCTTAAGCACTTAGGTTATAAGGCTGTAGTGGTTAATCTATCTGACGTTTATGCCATGAATGCTACACCAACTCAACTTACAGTTTCTTTAGCTATCTCCAATCGTTTCTCGGTTGAGGCCTTAGATGAATTGTATGCAGGAATCAAGCATGCTTGTGATACTTATGGGGTAGACTTGGTGGGCGGGGATACTACCAGCTCATTGAAAGGGCTTAATATTTCCGTAACCGCTATTGGACAAGCGAAGAAAGAAGAGCTTATTTATAGAGACGGAGCGAAAGCTGGAGATTTCATTTGCGTATCTGGGGATTTAGGAGCTGCTTATATGGGGCTTCAAATTCTAAATAGAGAAAAACAAGTGTATTTAGAAAACCCTGAAATGCAACCTGAATTAGATAAACATAAACTTTTAGTTGGAAGACAACTTAAGCCAGAGGCCCGCAAGGATGTCATTGCTTATTTTAAAGAGCATAATATTCGTCCAACTGCGATGATTGATGTCTCTGATGGTTTGTCTTCAGACTTAATGCATATTTGCAAGCAAAGTGATGTAGGTTGTCATGTTTATGAGGCCAATGTTCCAGTGCACAATGAAACCTATAACCAGGCACTAGAATTTAACATGGACCCTATTACTGCCGCGCTTAGTGGGGGAGAAGATTATGAATTGCTATTTACAGTTTCTCCAAGTGATGAAAGCAAAATCAATAATCAAGAAATTGATATTGCTATAATTGGGAAGATTGTAGAGAAAGATAAAGGACTAATGCTTCAAACTAGAGCCAACCATCTTCATGAGTTAGTGGCTCAAGGCTGGAACTCTTTTCAAAAGTAATGTTAGGAAAACTGTGGTAAACTCACTATCTTTAGCACTAACTTATAATTCTTAACCTTAATTTTTAACAAATGAAGAAGATTTTATCAATTTTAATGATCGCTTTTATTGCATCATTTACTATCACTGCTTGTGGTGGTGGTGATTCTGCTGAAACAGCTGACGCTGAAGTAGTAGAAACTGCAAAGTACAACTCAGAATATTTTGCTGACGTAGTTCCAAACAACGATGGTGAGTTTATTGGTTTAGAGTTAGGAGATCCTAGAGATGCTGTTAAAGGCAAATTACCTAATGATGCTTTTGACGATGAAACTGATAGCTACTTATATTACTACTGGGAATTAGGTAACAACCAATATTACTTAGATTTATACTTTGATGAAAGTGATAATTTAAACTCAATTGACGGTTACGTATACTTCTACGATACTGACAATAACTATGATGACGCTGCAGCTAAAGCTTTCTACACAGATATGAAAGAGAATTTTGTAGCTAAGTATGGTTCTGAAGAAGAGTATTCTGACGAAGAGTTTACGTATACTTCTTGGTACTTAGATGACAAAGATGCTGAAGTAGGTTTAGATGGCGGTGAAGTATACTGGTACATCTACAGCTACGAAGACCTGGATATGTAGAATCCAAAATAAATAAATTGAGAAGCCCGCTGATGAATAATTGGCGGGCTTTTTGTTTAACCTTAGTTGTAAATTAGTAATTATGAGAACCCTGTTTTTTTGTTTCCTGTTGTTAGCTTTTTCATGTCGTAGTACGAAGAATACACCTGTTACTTATGAAGCCAATGCTGAAGACATGATTACTCTGCAACGGACGGGCTGTTATGGCACATGTCCAATCTATGAAGTAAGTATCTTTGGTAATGGCATAGTCTCTTACGAAGGCAAGGGGTTTACAGCGCATCAGGGCAAACATGTTGGGGTAATTGAAGAGTCCAAAGTCAAGGCTTTATTCGCTCAGATGAATAAGTTAGATTGGGAAAATTACCCAGATATTTATCCTATAGATAATGTTGACTTTCCTCAGTTCTTTTTGAAATACCATACAGTACAGACAGATAAAGTAATCAAAGCAAATACCCAGGCAGCAGCAGAATTACTTGCCTTGAGTAAAGAAATTGATGCACTTGTAAAAAGTATCCAGTTAAAAAAACAATAGGCTACCTTGGGGTTAGAACGGTATTCTTCTCCTTCGCTAACTTTAGTTTTTCGCCATCTACTTTTTTCTTCATTAAGAGTAGCTTAGTGAAGTCTTCATTGGGATCAGCTACTTCGATACGTTTAAGCACCTCTATTTCTAACAATTTTATTCGCCAAAATTTAAGCCAATAGAACTCAGTGGCAATATCATCTTTGTAGATATCATTTTTATTTAGCGTAAAGACCTTTTTCTTAGCCCATCCCTCGGATAATTCGGTGTCGTATTTGTTGTAATTGCCAAGTATCAAAGTAATGGCTAAATTGCTTATTTCTTCATCGGTATGATTGACAAATAAACTGCTGATTTCAGTTTTCTCTTCTGGAGTCTGTAAGCTTTTAGCCGTGTCTACAATTTTTTTATGAAGCTCATTGTCAAAAGGAACTCCCTCCAGTTCATTTAATATATATTCAGCGGTTAACTGTTCCTCTGTGTATGGCTTTCCTCCATATTCCAGTAATGTTCGAATGACATCTCGCTCAAATTTTTCTATACTAATCCCCGCTTCAATATAGTCCTGGTCCGTTTGAACCAATTCATTAACCAAGGTTTGATTTTCTGCAAATTGATCTTCCTGCCGCTGCTCGTCCTTGCGTTGCTTGCTCAGAATTTCTTTACGCTTCTTGTTAGATTCATTCAACAAGATTTGCTCACTAACGCCTAATAAATTTGAGCATTCTTTTAAATAGATTGAACGCTTTATGGGGTCAGGTATCTTGGAGATACTCTCTAAGATGTCTACAACTAATGCCGCCTTTTTTACGGGGTCGTTTTGAGCGTTCTCTAATAATAATTCTAATTTGAAAAGAATAAAGTCCTTCCGCTTAGTTTTTACAAACTCTTCAAAGCCGTTCAACCCTTTTTCGCGAACAAATGAGTCTGGATCTTGATTTTCAGGTAAAAGAACAACTTTAACATTTAAGCCATTCTCAAGAATGATATCTATTCCACGAAGTGCAGCCTTTATACCCGCCGCATCCCCATCATAAAGTACTGTTATGTTTTCTGTATAGCGCTTAATCAGGCGTACTTGGTCTTTAGTTAATGAAGTACCACTAGAGGAGACTACATTTTCAATTCCAGCTTGATTTAATGAAATCACATCGGTATATCCTTCTACTAAAAAGCATTCATCCTCCTTACGGATAGCAGTTTTAGCATAATAAATCCCGTATAAGACCTTACTTTTGTCGTAAATATCTGTGTCAGGAGTATTAATATATTTGGGTGCTTTTACATTGTTTTTTAGAATTCGTCCACCAAAACCAAGCACCTTTCCAGATACGCCATGTATAGGAAACATTACTCGTTCTCTAAAGAAATCGAGTTTGGTATTTTCTTTCTTAGAGCTAAGACCTGCCTTTTGAAGCATTTCTAACTGATGCCCTTTTTCCAAAGCCGCATCAGTAAGTGCACTGTATGAGGATAAAGCAAAACCTAATTGAAACTTTTTAATAACAGCTTCCGAAAACCCTCTTTCTTGAAAGTAGCTTAGTCCAATGGCTTTTCCATCTTCATGTTCAAACATCTGCTGAACAAAGAAGTCTTTGGCAAACTCATTAACAACGTAAAGACCTTCTCTTTTTGATTGTTGTTCAATCATTTCAGGACTTTGTACAGTCTCTTCTATAGCAATATTGTATTTCCCAGCTAAATACTTAAGGGCCTCCACGTAGCTAAAATGCTCGTGTTCCATTACAAATTTAACACTATCACCTGCTTTACCACATCCAAAACATTTATAGATTTGCTTGGCTGGAGAAATTACGAACGAGGGTGTTTTTTCATGGTGAAAGGGACAGTTCGCCTTATAATTACTTCCCGCCTTCTTGAGGGAAATAAAATCACTTAAGACATCGATGATGTCGGCCTCGTCATTTATTTTCGCTATGGTTTCTTTGGTAATCATTGCTCAGGTAAAAGTACGGAATTTGAAGCTTACTTTACAAAAGCAATTTTAGTAACTATTTTCTCACTAGCATCTGGGTTAGCGCTAAACACATAGTATATGCCAGTATTCGCTCTTCTGCCATTGTAATCATTGCCGTCCCAAATATATTTGCCACCCAAAGCAAAGCCTTCGTCGATTAGCACACCGTGAGCATCTGTTATCTTCACAAAGGCATCTTGTACTAAACCGGTAACCGAAATGAATCCAGTATAGTTAGGTCGAACGGGGTTGGGGTAGGCAATTACTTCATCAAAGGTTTCAGAAGCTTCAGTAGCATCACTGAAATAAGAAACCATCCCTTTGTCAGTCAAAATAAATACTTCTCCAGTTCCTTTATTGACAGTGATGTCATAAATCGTGTTGCTTGGAATTGGACTATTTTCTGTGTTAAATCGTTGAAGCTCAGTCTTGCCATCTTCACTCAGCAACCAAACTCCAGCACTGGTTCCAATCCACTTGCGATTTGCTCCATCTACTTCAATCACTGTTACAGCGTCTGTTTCAAAAAGATACTCGGTAAATTGATCTAATGTATTCGTAATTCGATCGGAAACTCTGCAGGAAGTGCTGCCATCAAAAATATCTCTAGGGCAAGAAAAAATAGCGATTCCCTCATCAGTGCCAACCCAAACTTGTCCGTCCTTATCTTCTATAATGCTGTTCACATTATTGTTAGGTAAATTTCCTTGTCCATTATTCGTACTTAATTCAAGCCGCTGAGCGCCTGTAGCACTCATGTTTTCTCCTTCCTTGTACAACAAGAGTCCTTGATTTCTTAAAGCAATCCATTTTTGATCATAACTATCAATAAAGAGATTGTTATACTTTGCATTATCATTCCCTATGCTGAATTCTGTCCAAGTTCCATCTAATGACTTAGCTAAAAGTGCTTGGTTGGTTTCTGGATTAACTATCCAAACGTTTCCTTCGCTATCGATATCAACTCCACTGATTTTTTGAAAAAAGGTATTCCCCAATGCGGAATCAATAGGGCTGTTTGAATTATTGTAAATTTCCACTGAATTAAAACCAAACTCAATCAAACCTTTAAACTGGGCAATGTACAATTTGCCGTCAAAAGAATTGTAGGCCATTCTATTTAAATCCCTACTAGGAGCTTGCTGTGCTAATGAAGAATAGATGTTTTGATTGCTCCATTCATTATTCTCAAAAATATAGAAGCCACCTTCTACGTTTCCGTTTCCATTTAAGAGTCGATCAAACCCCCCAGAACTAATTACCATATTATCGTCTATAGAAATAGCTCGAAATCCATCATTTGTAAAAGGACTAGAAGAAGGACTTATGGATTGAGTGCCTTGAAAGAGGCCAAATTTTTCATCTCCGAAATAGTTGTTGCCATTGTAGCGAATACTATAATTTGGTGCAATTAAGAAACCAGATTCTAAAGTATCCAAAGTATTGTTGCGATAAGAAATTAAAGTGGTGTTATTGCTTACAAACGATAGAAAGTCGCTTCCTCTCAATTTTTTGAATGTTCTTCCCGAAGCACTCTCAACTACATTCCAAGTATTATTGCTCCATTTGTATAAGTCGGATGCTAAAGCGTATAAAGTATCTTCATACACTTCAATCTCGCTTACCAGAGGAATTGCCGAAAAGTTGTGCTCCCATTGAGAATAGTCTAAAAGATTGTTAGATTGAAGGCTGGCTCGCTTTAAACCTTCAATAGTTAGCGCATATATGGTGTCTTGACTGATTGTACAGTCTAATACAATAGTTTGGTTACCAGTTGACCCAATAACATAAGTGTTATCAACTTCTTCATTGATTAAATCGACGGCTACCACTCCAAAATCGGTGCTCACATAAGCGATATTATCATAACAATAGATATCGTTTACTGTTTTTGACCCAGCGCTAAGCTTGTTTTTAATATCTGGAATATTAATAATAGTACTCCCCTTTAGCAGGTCAATATTACTGTTATCATATGCAATTACAAAAGTGTTAGAGCTTCCATCGTAAGAGACCGCTCGAACCCCGAAATCGCTCAAACCCCTTGCTTTATCTATGGTTTGTATAGATCCATCATCTAAATCATAAATTAAGATAGATTTATCATTGGCTGAAAGCACCCGGTTGTCACCGAAAGCAGCACTATTTGAATTTCGATAATTAATATGCATTCTCCATTCACCAATACTTTGAGATAAGGCAAATTGAAACGAAAACAATATTATAAACAGGCTAGAAAAAAGTCCTTTCATCAGATACAAAGTAAAAACAAAATCACTTTAAAAACGCAATTGGAAGCGCTATATTTTACATTCTTTCTCTAATCTTCTTACTTTTGTTCAACTAATTTAAAATAGAAGGATTCCATGAAGCAGAAAAACGCTCAAGACAAAGGTTTATATCCAGAATTTGATGGTCTAAATTTGGCAATTATTGATCAAAAAATTGCGGGTTTCTGGGAGAAGAATAAAGTCTTCAAACAATCCATGGAGCCGAAGGATGGTAAAAAGCCATTTGTGTTTTATGAAGGGCCTCCTTCTGCTAACGGAATGCCAGGAATACACCACGTAATAGGTAGAACGGTTAAAGATATCTTTTGCCGATACAAAACTATGCAGGGCTATCAAGTGCTTAGAAAAGGTGGCTGGGATACGCATGGTCTGCCTGTAGAATTGAAAGTAGAAAAGGAGTTAGGAATAACTAAAGAAGATATAGGAACAAAAATATCCGTAGAAGATTATAATAAGGAGTGTAGAAAAACCGTCCTTCAGTTTAAAAATGTTTGGGACGACCTAACAAAAAAAATGGGTTATTGGGTAGATTTAGACAATCCATACGTAACCTTCGATAATGACTACATTGAATCAGTTTGGTGGGCGTTAGGAGAACTTTATAAAAAGAACCTAATCTATAAAGGCTATACCATTCAACCTTTTTCTCCAGCTGCTGGTACAGGATTAAGTACGCATGAGTTAAACCAACCTGGAGCGTATAGAGATGTGACGGATACTAGTGCAGTGGCTCAGTTTAAGGTTTTAGCAAACGATGATTCCAAGGCCTTGTTTGATGATTTGGTAGAGGACACTTATTTTATTGCATGGACAACGACTCCTTGGACATTACCTTCAAATACAGCTTTAGCTGTAGGAGGGAAGATTGAGTATCAATTAGTAAAAACATTCAATCCGTATACATTCAAATTGGTTCATTTAGTGCTTGCTAAAAACTTAGTAGCTAAATGGTTTAAAGAAGACCAAGAGAATGGTGATTTTGAGACCTACGAAGAAGGCAGCAAAGCTATTCCATGGAAAGTAGTAAATAGTTTTACTGGTAAGGAATTAGAAGGAGTTAGATACGAACAATTGCTTCCTTTTCAACAACCTGAAGAAGGCGATGCTTTTCGAGTAATTCTAGGTGATTTTGTAAGTACGGAAGATGGAACTGGGATAGTACACCTTGCCCCTAGTTTTGGTGCGGACGATATGCGCGTTGCAAAGGCTGCAGGTATTGGGTCTTTAACTTTAGTAGATAAGCAAGGAAAGTTTATCGAAGGAGTGGGAGAATTCTCTGGCAGATATGTGAAGGATTATAAGGAAGAAGAAAATTATCGTTCGGTAGATATTGACATATCTATTAAATTGAAAGAGGAGAATAAAGCCTTCAACGTACAAAAATACGTGCATAATTATCCGCATTGCTGGCGTACAGATAAACCAATTTTGTATTACCCATTAGATAGTTGGTTTATTCAAACTACAGCGGTAAAAGAGGACCTGATAAAGAACAACAATTTAATCAATTGGAAACCTGAAAGTACAGGTAAAGGTAGATTTGGCAATTGGTTAGAGAATCTGCAAGATTGGAATTTATCCAGATCTCGTTTTTGGGGTATTCCTTTGCCTATCTGGAGAACAGAAGACGGGGAGGAAGTAATCTGTATTGGATCTGTAGCTCAGCTGAAAGAGGAAATGCTTAAGGCCGATAAAGCTTTAGGGATTAAAAATGAAGACATAAACGACCTACACAAGCCATATATAGACCGAGTTACTTTGGTATCTCCATCGGGTAAGCCAATGAAGAGAGAATCAGATGTTATTGATGTTTGGTTTGATTCGGGAAGTATGCCTTTTGCCCAGCAACATTACCCATTTGAAAATGAGAAAGTGTTTGGTGATAATTTCCCAGCAGATTTCATTGCTGAAGGCGTTGATCAAACTAGAGGATGGTTTTTTACTCTTCATGCTATTTCAACGATGCTTTTTAATAAGCCTGCTTATAAAAACGTAATCGCTAATGGTTTAGTCCTTGATGAAAAAGGACAAAAAATGTCGAAGCGAGTGGGGAATGTAGTAGACCCATTTACAACCCTAGATAAATATGGAGCAGATGCCACTAGATGGTATATTATTTCAAATTCTCAACCTTGGGATAATTTGAAATTTAGTGTAACGGGAATAGAAGAGGTTCGTCGAAAACTGTTCGGTACCTTGTACAATACTTACTCCTTCTTTGCACTTTATGCTAATATTGATGGCTTCGCATTCAAAGAGGAAGAAATAGAAGTATCTAAAAGACAAGAAATTGATCAATGGATTCTTTCTGTGCTCAATAGTTTAGTAAAGAATGTTACAGCTGCCTATGACGATTATGAGCCAACGAATGCAGCTCGTTTAATCCAGGAATTTGTGGATGACAATTTAAGTAATTGGTATGTGCGTTTAAATCGCAGGAGATTTTGGAAGGGAGAATATTCTGAAGATAAGGTAATGGCTTATCAAACCTTATATACTTGTTTAGACACTTTGAGCAAATTGATGGCACCAATTGCCCCGTTTTTTAGTGATTTCTTGTACAAAAACTTAAATGAAATAAGCGGAAAAGAGGAAGCTAGCTCGGTGCATTTAGCTGACTTCCCTGAGAGTTTGGAAGATAGAATTGATATGAGTTTAGAAGAGCGAATGCAAATTGCTCAAACTATTTCTTCTATGGTTTTATCCTTGAGAAAGAAAGAAAAAATTAAAGTAAGACAGCCACTAGAAAAAATAATTGTTCCTGTTATCAAAGAGGGTTTACAAGCGAAGGTTGAAAAGGTAGAAGACTACATTCTGAACGAAATTAATGTTAAGTCTATTGAATACCTAAGTGACACTTCAGGTATTATCTCTAAGACCATAAAACCTAATTTTAAAACCTTAGGTCCCAAGTTTGGGAAGTATATGAAAGCAATAAGCACGGTGGTGAGTTCGTTTGGAGAAGACGAAATTGCAACTATTGAAGAGCAAGGGGCGTATAATGTAGAAATAGACGGTGAGCAATTAGAATTAGACCAAGAGGACTTCATCATCAGCTCAGATGACATTGAAGGTTGGCTGGTCGCAAGTGATAAAGGTTTAACTGTCGCGCTAGATATTCATATTAGCGAAGATTTACAGGCAGAAGGAAATGCACGTGAGTTCGTGAACAGAGTGCAAAATCTAAGAAAAGATAGTAACTTTGAAGTAACAGATAAAATCTTGATTAAATTGTTAATCAATGAAGATTTTATTCCTGCATTAGATAAATATAAAAACTATATTTGTGCGGAAATATTAGCTACAGATATAGAAGTAGTCTCCTCTTTAGACAATGGAATAGCTATTGAAGTAAATGAGATAAAATTAGAAGTAGCACTTATAAAAAAATAGAATTATGGCAGCAAAAGAGAAAACAAGATATTCAGATGCTGAATTGGTAGAATTCAAGGAATTGATTGAACGAAAATTAGTGGAAGCAAGAGCTGAACTTAAGGATTATCAAGATCAAATTCTTAAGAAAAATACAGGCTCATCTGATACGGATTATAAATTTAATGGGCTAGAGGATAGTTCTCTATTAGTAGAACGGGAGTATTTAAGCCAGCAAGCTTCTCGTCAGGCAAAGTTTATTAGTCACTTAGAAAAGGCTATTGTACGTATTGAAAATCAAACTTACGGGGTTTGCAGAGAAACAGGCAAGTTGATTGCACGTGAGCGTTTACTTATTGTTCCTCATGCAACTTTAAGTATTGAAGCTAAAAAGTCTCAAAACAAATAAGTATTGAAAAGCAGAACTGCCCTCGTACTATCGATTACTTCTATTACTTTACTACTAGATCAAATTTCTAAAATTATGATCAAGACTTCTATGGTCTTAGGTCAAGAAACTAAGGTGCTTGGGTCTTGGTTTAAACTTCATTTTGTAGAAAATGAAGGAATGGCAATGGGTATTTCTTGGGGTGGTGAATTAGGCAAATATAGCCTTACCCTTTTCAGAATAGTTGCTATTGGAGTCATCATTTATTACATCTACACACTTGTTAAAACCAATGCGTCAAAAGGCTTAATAGCTATTATGGCCTTGGTTTTAGCTGGAGCTATGGGTAATGTTTTTGACAGCCTTTTTTATGGTTTAATCTTTGGTGATAGCACACATGAAGTGGCAAGCTTCGTTCCTTGGGGTACCGGCTATAAAAGCTTTATGCAGGGCAATGTAGTTGACATGCTTTCTTTCCAGTTGTTTAGAATTCCTAATTGGATTCCTGGATACGGAGGGCAAAAGTTTTTTCCTTTCATTTTCAATATAGCAGATGCGGCTATAAGTATAGGGATTATCCTAATTATTGTTTTTCAGAAACGATTTTTTGCTGAACCTGAGCAAGAAAAATCTGCCGCTTAACTCCTTCTATTTATGCGCTTACTCGATGTAATTCGAGTTTGGTATGATTTTGTATAGTTATTTATTAAAATGATTACATGAGAAATTTAATATTAAGTCTCTTTTTAGTTGTGGGCCTATCTTCTTTTGCCCAGGAAGAGATTGTTGTTACACTAAAGAGTAAAACTTTTTCAGTAGGGGAAGTACCCTCCTTTGTTACATTCATTCCACAAGCGAATTACAACTATGTAATGAAAGAATGGGATAAATATCTCAAACAAGATACTAAAGAAAAAACATTATTAATGGACAAGGAAGTCCATATGCTCAATAAAGAATATGAGAAAATTAGTGCCACGCCTTTAAACATTTATTCATACCTCAAAGAATATGATGGTGAGCTTATGCTCGTGTGCGCTTTCCAATTAGGCAATCAATGGATCTCTCGAGAAATGGATGAAGAAATCTACATTCCTACTAAGAAGTATGTTAGAGATTTTGCGGTTGTGGCATACAAACAAGCCGTTGCTGACCAATTAAAGGAAGAAGAGAAGGTGCTTAAGAAAATGGAAGGACAGAAAACAAGCCTACTTAATTCAACAGAAAGTAAATGGTTTGAAATCAATCAGTTTGAACGAGCAATTATTACAAAAAAAGATGAGATTACGCTCAATAAAATGGATCAGTCTAACAAAGTAATTCAGATGCAAGCTCAAAAGGAATTAGTCCTTAAATTAGCGAATGCAGGAGAAGAAGAAAAAGATGAGGCTGAAAAAATATTAAAAGAATTAGAAAAGGACTTTAAGAAGTTGCAAAAGCAAAATGAAAACTATCATCAAGATATAGATAACAATGAAAGCTATATTCGTCAGAGTGAAATCCAACTAGCTAAAATTTCTAGTGAAGTCAAATTTATGCAACTCGACATCGATGATCAAGCTTATAAAGTGCGTAAAGTTCAGCAGAAGCTGGACGGCATTAGGTAAATATCCTAGTCTTCTCCAATTACTTCTTTACCCATTGGTAAACTTGTTAAGCCATAGTACCAGGTTGCCGCAGCAACTAGGATGATAAAACTAAGTAAGATGATGGATTTAGCTATGACTCCTGAAATAGAAAAAGCGATCTTTCTATCTGCTGGTGCAGTATAAAAAGATCGCTTTTTCAATATTGGATTGCTAGAAAATAATTATCTAGCTATTCATTGAGATTAAGAATTCTTCGTTTGATTCGGTTCCTCTCATGTTTTTCAATATAAAGTCCATAGATTCATCCGGTTTCATATCCCCTAAATGATTTCTTAAGATTAACATCTTTTTATAGACATCTTCGTCCATTAACAAGTCTTCTCTTCTTGTACTTGAGGAAACTAAATCAATAGCAGGATAAACACGTTTGTTAGCTAATCTTCGATCTAATTGTAATTCCATGTTTCCTGTTCCTTTGAATTCCTCAAAGATAACTTCGTCCATTTTTGAACCTGTGTCTACTAAAGCTGTTGCTAAAATAGTAAGTGATCCACCATTTTCAATTTTACGTGCAGCACCAAAGAATTTCTTTGGTTTATGTAATGCGTTAGCTTCAACACCACCAGATAATACTTTACCTGAAGATGGGGCAACTGTATTGTATGCTCTAGCCAATCTTGTGATAGAATCTAACAAGATAACCACGTCGTGACCACACTCTACCAGTCTTTTTGCTTTTTGTAAAGCCATGTTACTCACTTTTACGTGACGATCTGGTGTTTCATCGAAAGTTGAAGAAAGCACTTCTGCATTTACACTTCTTTCCATATCTGTAACCTCTTCAGGACGCTCATCAATGAGTAAAATCATTAAATAAGCTTCTGGGTGGTTCTTAGCAATTGCATTTGCCACATCTTTCAAAATGGTAGTTTTACCAGTTTTCGGTTGTGCTACAATCATTCCTCTTTGTCCTTTCCCAATTGGGGTGAACAAATCCATTACCCTTGTTGAGTAATTTCTAGGATCACCAGTCGATAAGTTAAATCTTTCATTCGGGAACAAAGGAGTTAAGTAATCAAAAGGAACTCTATCTCTTACTTCCTCAGGGTTCTTTCCATTTATCTTGTCTACTTTAAGTAAGGCAAAATACTTTTCGCCATCTTTCGGTGGACGAACTGTTCCCGTACAAGTGTCTCCTGTTTTCAATCCAAACAGTTTGATTTGAGAAGGAGAAACGTAAACATCATCCGGAGATGATAGGTAATTGTAGTCTGAAGAACGTAAAAAGCCATATCCTTCTTGCATCATTTCTAAAACACCTTCTCCTGCAATAACTCCATCTAACTCTACATTAAAAACTGGAACAGCTGGTTTTTTCTCTCTAGGAGGATGTACTTTCTTTTGTTGATCTCTGTTATCGTGCTGTGGCTTTGGATTGTTCTTGTCATCTCGATCCTTTCTCTCAGGTCTTGATGGTTTGTTCGCCTGTCCTTTATTTTCTGGTCCTTTGTTCTCTGGTCCTTTGTTTTCATAAGGCTTGATGTGTTTTTCAATGGATTGAGCGCTTTGATCCTCACTTGGCTTTTCACCTTGTGTTTCAGGAGCTGTTGATTGAACTGGATTTTGAGTTTGAGCAGGCTTTCTAGGTCTTTTTTCCCTTGTTGGTTGAGCTTGAGAAGGCTCAGTTGACTGGGGACTAGAACTTACTTCAGGTTTAATTGCCTTAACCGCTGTTGGGTTAACTGCTTGAGCATCTAAAATAGCTAAGACTAAGTCTTGTTTAACAAGTTTTTTACTATTCTTTACGTTAAGCTTTTCAGCAAGGTCCTTTAATTCAGGAACGAGCATGTCATTCAGCTGCGAAAAATCGTACATATATTTTGATTGTTTTTGAAATTTATTCTTACGAAAAAATTGGTTGAGATTGTTTTGAAGCACTAGATCTAGCGCGTAGTGGTTTTAATATTGACGCAATGTTACGCAAAGTTTTTATATCTGCAAACATTATTTGAACAAATAAGCGCTTATGGGATGTATTTTGCCAATACAATAGCTATTTTTGCGAAAAATAAAGGATATCGATGTTAGATCTTAATTTTATAAGAGAGAGGTTTGTTATAGCTAGTGCTGGATTGAAGAAAAGGAATATAGCTAATGGAGATGAAATGCTACAGGAAGTAGTTGAGCTAGATGATTCTAGAAAGCAAATTCAAACTACGCTAGATGAAAGCTTATCGGAATCTAATAAAATCTCCAAGCATATAGGCGAATTATTCAAAAGCGGTAATCGAGAAGAAGCTGAAAAGATGCGTCAACAAACGGTTGACTTGAAGGAGATAATTAAGGAACTTTCGGAAAAGCAGCAGCAGGTGTTGTTGGAGTTGGAGGATAAGCTTATGCAAATCCCTAATATTCCCCATGAGAGTGTTCCAGCGGGTAAAACACCTGAAGACAATGAAATAGTTAGAACTTGGGGTGAATTCCCTGTTCTTGCTCAGGATAATGAATTGCCTCATTGGGAGTTGGCTAAGAAGTTTGATATTTTTGATTTGGAACTCGGTGTTAAACTGACAGGTGGTGGCTTTCCTGTTTTCACAGGAAAAGGTGCTCAATTGCAAAGAGGTTTGATTAATTATTTCTTAAGCCAAGCAAACCATGCAGGCTATAGAGAAATTGTACCTCCTTTAATGGTTAATGAAGCCAGTGCACGAGCCACGGGGCAGCTTCCAGATAAGGAAGGTCAAATGTATCAGATGAAGGAGGATCCATATTTTATGATTCCAACAGCTGAAGTGCCTATTACAAATATTTATAGAGATGAAGTAGTTGAAGAAGCTAGCCTTCCAATAAAAATGGCAGGATATACACCCTGTTTTAGAAGAGAAGCAGGTTCATATGGAGCTCATGTTAGAGGGCTAAACCGTTTGCATCAATTTGATAAAATAGAGATTGTACAAATAGCACATCCTTCCAAAAGCTATGAAGTTTTGGAAGAGATGGTTCAACATGTGGAATCTTTAGTGCAAGCCTTAGAATTACCTTACCGAGTATTGCGACTATGTGGTGGTGACATGGGTTCAGTTCCGACATTAACTTATGATATTGAAGTATATAGTGCGGCTCAAAAGAGATGGTTGGAAGTAAGTAGCATCTCAAATTTTGAATCCTATCAAGCAAACCGACTGAAACTGCGTTATAAGGACGCAGATGGAAAGAGAAACTGGGCGCACACCTTAAATGGAAGTGCACTTGCTCTTCCTCGTATTATTGCCGCAATGATTGAAAACAATCAAGAAGCAGATGGAATTCGGATTCCTAAGGCTATTCAAAGCTTCGTAGGATTCGAGAAGCTAAGTTAATTTACACCTTACTATCAGTGCCTTATATAGGGCAAACAATTTTTTTTCTGTTTTGGAAACTTAGTTATTAGCTGGGTGGTTGGAAGTACTTCAGTTAAAAACTGGGGAGCGTATTCAACAGCGTATATATGCCAAATATGCCCTAGAACTTGCCTATCGATTACCCAAAATTAAGTCGGAGGAAATGTATCGATTCTTCGCCCCAGAACTCGCCAACCTAAACGAATTGGAGTATAGTTATCAGTTAGGACTCCTACCAATCATCTCTTTTCAGGTAGACTTTTTTGGTAAGAAATCAGGAAAGAAGAAACTAGAAGAATAGCGAATTACCTAAGCTAACAATTTGTCAATTGCTTGAGCTAAGTCCGTATCCTTTTTGGTAACCGTATTGTCAGCATCGTGTGTACTTAAGCGAATTTCTACTTGATTATACACATTGCTCCACCAAGGATGGTGATTGTGTTTTTCAGCAAGAATTGCCACTCGTGTCATAAAGGCAAACGCTTCAGAAAAATCCTTAAATTCGAATTTCTTTATGAGTTCATTATCTTGTTCTTTCCACATAACGGTCATTATTTAAAAGTTGTCCTGATGTGACCAATCAAACTGATCTAAATTACTCAAACATGCTTTAAGCAATTGAATAGAAAGATAAATATCTTCTTTGTGGCACATTTCAATAACCTGATGAATATGTCTTGTAGGAATAGAAACCGCTCCTGCAATTGTACCATGCTTGGCCATACGTTGCATTCCTGCAGTGTCAGTTCCTCCAGCAGTTAATATTTCTGGCTGCCATTTTATCTTATTCTTATCAGCAGTTTCTTTCATGTATCGAACCATTCTTGAATCGCACACAGTAGAACCATCCATAATCTTAATGGCCGTTCCTTCCCCCATTTTCGTAATCTGCTCATGCGGAGTAGAACCTGGCACATCAAATGCAATAGTCGTATCTAAACCAAAACCAAAATGAGGCTCAATGTGGTGGCCAGCTACAATAGCTCCACGAATTCCAATTTCTTCTTGTACCGTAAACACTCCATACAAATCATAAGGAATCTCTTTGCCTTTTAATTCTTTTAATGTTTCTAAAAGAATAAAAACAGATACTCTATTATCTAATGATTTAGCATTAACACAATCTCCCATTTCGATCAACTCGCGTTGTCTAGTAATTGGATTACCTATTTCTATATACTTTTCAACTTCCTCTTTTTTCATTCCCATATCAATGAAGAAATCAGTAGTTTTTAAACTTTTAGTACGCTCTTCTGGAGTCATTACATGGATGGGCTTACTTCCCATAACTCCAATTAAATCTTTTTTTCCATGAACGATTACACGCTGAGCAGTTAATGTCTTAGGGTCAAATCCCCCTAAGGTATGGAAACGAACAAACCCGTTATCATCGATGCCAGTAACCATAAAGCCTATCTCATCAAGATGAGCTGCTACCATGGCACGCTTGCTACTATCTTTACCTTTCTTTAGGGCGATCAAATTGCCCATAGCATCAATACTCACTTCATCGACAAAAGGGCTAACCTGGTCTTTAATGAATGTTCTAATTCTATTTTCAAAGCCTGGAGCTCCAGCGGTTTCTGTAATGGTGGCGAGTAATTCAACGTTTATCATAATATCTTAATTTGCTTGGATATAGTTCCAAAGTTATGTCCTTCTTTGCCTAGAGCAAAGTAATAATGGGATTATTTTGTAATGTAACAAGTAAGAATACTTAGGCGGTAATTGTCCCAATTACCGTTACTCCGCCTTTAACCTTGTCTTTCAACTTAGCATTAATCACGGTATTTAAGGGTAAAAACAAGTCCACTCTAGATCCAAATTTGATGAAACCAAATTCTTCACATTGCTCTACTTCTTCACCTTCTTTAAGGTAGTTAACAATTCTTCTAGCCAGTTTTCCGGCTATTTGCCTTACTAGAATATCCACCTGCTCATTTCCAAGAACTACGGTGTATCGTTCATTTTTAGTGGATGATTTAGGATGCCATGCTACTAAATATTTCCCTGGATGATATCTTACGTACTTAACATCTCCAGCTATGGGGTTTCGGTTAACATGCACGTTGGTTGGTGACATGAAAATAGAAACCTGAATACGCTTATCTTTAAAATATTCTGGCTCCTCTACCTCTTCAATTACCACAACCTTCCCATCAGCGGGAGCAATAATTTGATCGTTCTGTCTGCTAAAAATTCGGAATGGAATGCGGAAAAATGCAACTACAAACACAAAAAACAATAATGATGTAACACCAAAAAACACCCTAAATGAGTTCATGGATTGCATAAAGTTCGCTGATATATTCAGTAATAGCAAAATGGCTATTGTTACTAGAATAATTTTATATCCTTCTTTGTGAATGTCGTACTTATTGTTAATTCTCATAAATAATACCTCAAGGGACGTGCAAAAATAACAATTATAATGAAGAATTGTTCCCTTTAATTCTTAGGTAAAACAAAGGATGTAAAAAGCGATAAAAGGAATTACAAAAATGAACGCATCAAATCTATCTAAAAATCCACCATGTCCAGGAAGTATTGTGCCTGTATCCTTTATCCCCAAACTTCTTTTTATTAAAGATTCAACGAGATCTCCTGTTGCTGAAAAATAAGCAATCAACCAAGAAATGACGGCCCATTCTAAGGAGCTAAGGTCTTTAAAAACATATCCTAATCCAAAACCTAGTGCAGTAAGCACTAGTAGTCCTCCAATAGACCCTTCCCAAGTTTTATTTGGAGAAATACGTTTAAATAATGGTCGACTTCCAAACTGACTGCCAATTAAATATGCTGCACTGTCGTATACCCAAACTAGAATTAATATGCCTATCAATGTACCAGGGGAATAAAAACCATTCTTGTAAACAATGAAGTTCAACATTGAAAAAGGAATTCCAATGTATACAAATGCACTTAGATTTAAACTGATATTAATTATTGGCTTTTCAGATTTAGAATATAACTCTACAATGAACAAACCAAACATAAGCACAGGCAAAATGCTAAGGTATTTAATACTCAATTTGTCCGACATAAATGCTGCCGTAATTAAAAAGGCTAATACATTAGTGACCATCAGCCAAATGCGATAGATCTTTGCAAACTTTTCATTTTCACCTCTTAAGGGTTTAGTGATGTCAAAGAATTCATTGGTGCAAAAAGCGGTAATTAATGCCATTAGAACAATGTATCCTAATTGGAAGAATGAGGCCCCTATCATAATAGCGACAAAAATTATTCCTGTAACTGCTCGAGTAACTAGTGTATTCATGAGTTTGGTAATGAAGTCTCTTCGGTTCGTTTATGAAAGTAATAAAGAGTTCCGATAAAAGCAATTATTCCAATGATTGATAAATAAATAGGAGGGTTTCCTTCGAGGTCTATTTGAGTCAATTCTACCTTATTACTTAAGGTAAGTGCTACAATTAAACCGTTATTTAATAAATGCATAAATACACTTACCCATAAGTTTCTTGTTCGATAATATACATATCCCAATAATGCGCCCATAAAAAGAAGGGGCAGCAAGTAATAGAACTGGAAATGCATCATGGCAAATAGGATAGAAGAGATAAAAATCACATGAAAAGCACCAATCTTTAAATCGCTTAAAACGCCAACGAGAAGCCCTCTGAAATACATTTCTTCTGCTAAAGCAGGAGCGACAGCCATCGTTAAAAAGACGATCAAGAATTCAGTAACCCCAGAAAAGTTCAAGAAAAATGCTTGAGTTTCCGTAGTTGCTTCCTGCAAGCCTTCAAATTTGTTAGTGAGTGCCTCACTTAATGGAATCATTGCGTTTAAGTCCATCAAATAATTTAAAAAGAAATTAGAACTTAAAATGAGAATAGCTCCTAGTAAGAGATGAATAGGGTCGGGAGCTTTAAGTAAGTTTAAAAAGTTTAGCACTTTTCTCTTATATATGTATGCGATAAGCAAGGCCGGAATAACCAACATAATAAGCACGGAGATTAACTGTGCTAAACTCAAGCCTATTAAACTTTGATTGGCAATAAGTTCGGTAGAGCTTGCCGTTGGGCTCATTATTGTGACACCAAAAATGGCGATTATAGGCAATACGGCCCATACAAATATGAGTAATGGCCTATGCTCTAATGTTCCTTTCTGGGGTTTGGATGAGTCGTTTTCCATAAAAAAGCAAAAGTAACAATTTATTTCAAGTAGTAAGCTTTACATGTGGCTGGCACTAATACTTTGCTTTCATAGTGGATTTATGAGGAAAATGTATCTTTGCCGCATGGTGAAGATTGACCAGATAGAACTAGGTGAATTCCCGCTCTTGTTAGCGCCAATGGAAGACGTTAGTGATCCTCCGTTTCGTGCACTTTGTAAAGAGAATGGAGCAGATTTGATGTATACAGAATTCATCTCAACGGAAGGGCTTATACGTGATGCGGACAAGAGTGTTAAGAAGTTAGACATTTATGATGACGAGCGGCCTATAGGTATTCAAATTTTTGGATCCGTCTTGGAATCTATGATGATGTCTGCTAGAATAGTGGAAGAAGCTAATCCAGAAATTTTAGATATTAATTTTGGTTGTCCAGTAAAAAAGGTCGTTGGTAAAATGGCAGGTGCTGGAATTCTACAAGATATTCCGCGTATGATAGCTTTAACAGATGCGGTGGTGAAATCTACTAAATTGCCAGTAACGGTAAAGACTCGCTTAGGGTGGGATAGTAATTCAATACGTATTCAAGAAGTGGCGGAAAGATTACAAGATGTCGGTATCAAAGCACTGAGTATTCATGGCCGTACTCGAAAGCAAATGTATAAAGGGGAAGCAGATTGGTCAGAGATAGCAAAGATTAAAGAAAACCCAAGGATTCACATTCCGATATTCGGCAATGGTGATATCACCTCTCCAGAGAAATGTGTGGATTATAAAAACAAGTATGGGGTAGATGGAATCATGATAGGTAGAGCAGCGATTGGCTATCCTTGGATATTTAGAGAAATTAAACACTTCATGGCTACTGGAGAGCATTTAGCTCCCCCATCTGTAGACGAAAGAGTAGATACTGCCTTGAAACACTTAAAGACTTCTATTAAATGGAAAGGGGATGTGCTAGGAGTGTTGGAAACAAGAAGGCACTACGGAAGTTACTTTCGAGGGTTTAGAGATATAAAGGCCTATCGAATGAAATTGGTTAACTCTATGGAACATGAAGAGCTCTATGACACTTTAGAAACAATTAGAGAGAAATATAGATGTGTTGAAATGTAATTCTTCTTGAAAGAGCTACATGATGGAATAGGATAAAATTCAGATAGAATTTTTTTAATCATTTCAGCATTGCTGTTTTGAATTTTTTTTCTTTCTATTGGGGGAGGTAGCTTGTCGCTAATTTTAAGCTTAAATTGCCGAAAATGGCACGCCAGTTATTCCCCTTAATAATCTCTAGGAAAAAACAAAATTTTTTTTACAGCATGTTAATTAAATGTTAGTTTATTGTAATCCACATGCCTAGCATAGACGTTTATTGGAATTAAGACATTTCCACTTTTTAATGTTGAAAACCACCCTTTCATTTTAGTTTAATTCAAGCTACTTTTGAAAAGCAAATAACAGTAATTGTTGTTTACCAAAACTCCAAATAGGTAATTTGTTTTTGGGATATTTCATAAAGTGCTTGTTCTGTACTACTTGCGAAAATTACCTCGTAGTTAGATTCAAACAAAATAGGAGAAGTAAGTAATTACTTCGATTAATAACTAATAATTTTTGTCGGTTTAGGGGCGTCAAACGATTAATTTTATCCCTAATTTAAAACAAGTGAAATGAGCGATAAAGCAGTTGAACCAATCTTACATGAAAACAACGAGCGTTTTGTGTTATTCCCAATCCAACACAATAAGATTTGGGAAATGTACAAGCAGGCAGAAGCTAGCTTCTGGACAGCGGAGGAAATTGACCTAGCTCCAGACATGAAAGACTGGGAAAGTTTGACGGATGATGAAAGACATTTCATTAGTCACGTTTTAGCTTTTTTCGCTGCAAGTGATGGAATTGTAAATGAGAACTTGGTGATTAACTTCATGCAAGATGTTACTATTCCTGAAGCTAGATGTTTTTATGGTTTTCAAATTGCTATTGAAAATATTCATGCGGAAACATATAGTCTCTTAATCGACACTTATATTAAAGACGAAAAAGAGAAAACAAAAATGTTCAATGCAATTGACACCATTCCTTGTGTTAAGAAAAAAGCAGATTGGGCCTTGAAATGGATAGATGATTCACCTTCATTTGCTCATAGATTAATTGCTTTTGCTGCGGTAGAAGGGATTTTCTTTTCAGGAAGTTTCTGCTCAGTTTTTTGGCTGAAGAAAAGAGGCTTAATGCCGGGGCTTTCTTTTTCTAACGAATTGATTAGTAGAGATGAAGGCTTACACTGTGATTTTGCATGTGTGATTTATTCTATGTTAGAGAATAAATTGGATGTAAAAGAAGTAAATGAGATTATCAGTGATGCTGTAGAATACGAGAAAGAATTTGTAAGTGATGCGCTTCCAGTTTCATTGATTGGTATGAATTCAGATATGATGTGTGACTATATCGAGTTTGTTGCTGATAGATTATTAGTTTCTCTAGGATACAGTAAAATATTTAATACAACTAACCCATTCCCTTGGATGGAAATGATTTCACTACAAGGAAAAACTAACTTCTTCGAAAAAAGAGTAGCTGAATATCAAAAAGCAGGCGTTTCTGCTAAACAAGATGATCACTCTTTCTCAATGGATGAAGAGTTTTAAATAATAGAACGACGAATTAATAATATACGAACCACCTAAAAATACCACCAAGAATGTACGTAATAAAAAGAAATGGGAGAAAAGAAGCTGTAATGTTTGACAAGATCACAGCAAGAATTAACAAATTATCTTATGGCTTAGACAACAAATATGTGACGCCTATTGATATCGCTAAGAAAGTGATTCAAGGGATGTTTGATGGCGTAACCACAACAGAATTAGATAACCTAGCAGCGGAAACTTCAGCATCAATGACAACAGTTCATCCGGACTATGCCATTCTTGCAGCACGTATTGCGGTTTCTAATTTACATAAGAATACGAAGAAGTCTTTTTCAGAGGTGGTAGAAGATTTGCACAAGTATATCGATCCTAAAACAGATGAACTGGCTCCATTAGTAGCTGATGATGTTTATGAAATAATCATGAAGAATGCCCAAGAATTGGATTCTGCTGTGATTCATTCTAGAGATTTTCATTATGATTTCTTTGGTTTTAAAACTTTGGAAAGAGCATACCTATTAAAGTTGAACGGTCAGATTGCTGAACGACCTCAACATATGTTAATGAGAGTGTCAGTTGGAATTCATAAAGAAGATATCAAATCTGCAATTGAGACCTATAACTTAATGTCAGAAAAATGGTTTACTCATGCTACTCCTACATTGTTTAATGCAGGTACACCAAAACCACAAATGTCTTCATGCTTCTTGTTAACTATGAAAGATGATAGTATTTCAGGTATTTTTGACACCCTACGTCAATGCGCGGAAATTTCTAAGTCTGCGGGTGGAATTGGATTAAGCATCCACAATGTAAGAGCTAACGGAAGTTATATCAAAGGAACGAATGGTACGTCTAACGGAATCATTCCAATGTTAAGAGTATTTAATGATACCGCTAGATATGTAGACCAAGGTGGTGGAAAGCGTAAAGGGGCTTTTGCAGTTTACCTAGAACCTTGGCATGCGGATGTTTTTGATTTCCTTGACTTGAAGAAAAATCACGGTAAAGAAGAAAACAGAGCAAGAGATTTATTCTATGCACTTTGGATCCCAGATTTGTTTATGCAAAGAGTTATGGACGATGGTGATTGGAGTTTATTCTGTCCAAACGAAGCTCCTGGTTTAGCTGATACGCATAGTGAAGAGTTTGAAGCTTTATACACAAAGTATGAATCAGAAGGAAGAGCACGTAAAACAGTTAAAGCTCAAAAATTGTGGTTTGCAATCTGTGAGTCTCAAATTGAAACAGGAACGCCATACATCCTGTACAAAGATGCAGCAAACAAAAAATCGAATCAACAAAATCTAGGTACAATCAAATCTTCTAATTTATGTACGGAGATTATGGAATATACGGCTCCGGATGAAGTAGCTGTATGTAACCTCGCTTCTTTAGCCTTGAACAAGTATGTTGGAGCTGATGGCAAGTACGATTTTAAGAAATTATATGATGTGAGTTACCAAGTGACTTTAAACTTGAATAAAATCATCGATAATAATTACTACCCAGTACCTGAAGCAAGAAAATCAAACATGCGTCACCGTCCAATCGGAATTGGTGTTCAAGGATTAGCTGATGCTTTCATGTTGCTTAGACTTCCTTTTGAAAGTGAAGAAGCTCGCATGTTAAACAAGAATATTTTCGAAACTATTTATTTCGCTGCAATGACAGCGTCTAAAGATTTAGCTATAAAAGAGGGGGCTTATGAAACGTTCAAAGGTTCTCCTTTAAGCGAAGGTAAATTCCAGTTTGATCTTTGGAATATTAAGCCAAGTGGTATGCACAACTGGGATAAGTTGAGAAAAGAAGTAATGAAGCACGGAGTAAGAAATAGCTTATTGCTTGCACCAATGCCTACAGCATCAACTTCTCAAATTCTTGGAAATAATGAGTGCTTCGAACCATACACAAGTAACATCTATTCAAGAAGAGTATTGTCTGGAGAGTTCGTAATCGTGAACAAACACTTATTAAAAGATTTAATCTCAAATGGATTGTGGAACGAAGACATGAAGTACAAGCTTATCGCAAGAAACGGCTCAGTACAAGATATTCCTGAAGTACCACAAGATTTAAAAGACCTATATAAAACGGCTTGGGAGATTTCTCAAAAAGCGGTAATTGATATGAGTGCAGATAGAGGGGCGTTTATTTGTCAGTCTCAAAGTCTGAATATCTTCATGGAGAATGCAAACTTTAAGAAATTATCTTCAATGCACTTCTACGCCTGGAAAGCTGGTTTGAAAACAGGTACTTACTACTTGAGAACGAAAGCAGCAAGAGATGCCATTAAGTTTACTGTAGATAGTCAATACTTAAAAGGAGATAAAATTGATGACACCAAAATTGCAGCTGCAGTTTGTTCATTGGATAATCCGGATGCATGCGAAAGCTGCTCAGGTTGATGTTTGCTTGCTAACAGCACTAAATAAAAGCCATCAAGCATTTGCTTGATGGCTTTTATTTTTATTGAGCGTTTGACTCGGAGTCAACTGCTCAATAAAAATCCTTTATCTTCGATTCAAATTCATAAAAGTATATGCAAACAATTTCATTAGCCATACATGGTGGAGCTGGAACCTTAATAAAAGGGGCTATGTCACCGGAGAAAGAAGCAGCCTATAAATCGGCCTTAGCGGAAGCACTTCATGCTGGGTATGAAATATTAGAAGCGGGTGGTTCATCGCTAGATGCAGTGGAAAAAGCGGTGGTGGTTTTAGAAGACTGCCCTTTGTTTAATGCTGGAAAAGGGAGTGTATTTACAGCAAAAGGCTCCCATGAAATGGATGCATCTATAATGACCGGGCATGACCGGAATGCAGGGGCTGTTAGTTTGATTCAAGGAGTTAAAAATCCAATCAGCTTAGCTAAAGCAATTTTAGAGAAAAGTGAACATGTTTTTCTAGCGGGTGAAGGAGCATTGGAGTTTGCCAAGCAGGAGAATCTAGCAATGGAGAACGAAGCTTATTTTTATAATGAATTCAGACATCAACAATGGCTGGAAATCAAAGATTCTGATAATTTTCAATTGGATCATGCAAAGAAAAAGGATTCAAAGTTTGGAACCGTTGGAGCTGTTGCTTGCGATAGTAAAGGCAACATAGCAGCAGCAACTTCTACTGGAGGGATGACGAATAAGAAATTTGGTAGAGTTGGAGATAGTCCAATGCTAGGTGCTGGTAATTATGCGAATAATAAAACTTGTGCAGTTTCTTGCACGGGTAGTGGTGAATACTTCATCAGAGCTGTTGTAGCTTATGACGTTTCATGCTTAATGGAATATAAAGGTTTCAACTTAGAGCAAGCAAGTCAGGAAGTTGTCCAAAATCGATTGCTAGAAATCAATGGAGATGGTGGATTAATTGCTGTTGATGCCAAAGGCAATATTAGTATGCCCTTTAACACAGAAGGAATGTATCGTGCTTGTAAGTCTTCAGATGGAAGAGAAGAAGTTTCAATTTACAAAAAGTAAATTATATTATAAATGACAGCCTCGAATTTTTGTTACTTTTTTCAGCATGAAGCTTTTTAAGGTTTTCATGAGAACGCTGCGCTTAATTTTCATCAAACAAAAAGTAAAGAATTAAGAGTAAGAGTAAGAGTAAGATGAAATAACAAGTATGACTTTACTTAAAACGCCATTCTTGTTTTTAGTTAATTCCTAAACAAAAGGAGCTTCAATAGGGAGTATATTGATTTCTCCAGTAGCGATATTGTAACGATCACCATTGGATAGTACGTGAACGACCATATTCGTTAAGGTCATCGGTGTACCTTTATTCAATATCTTCTGATTATTATGTTTGATTTCCTTGGGATCAAAAACGATAATCATTCCAGATCCAATTACAATAAACTCTATACCTCGTTTAATGATTAACCCAGTATCTTCTGCTAAACCAATTCCAACTAAATTAGGATGAATAGCTATGGCTTCCGACTGCCTTCCAAAACGTCCTCTTTGAATAAAATGGGTGTCAATAATCAATTCGGGAATAAGGCCTAAGCCTTTATACATAGTCACTGCATCTTTTACAAAAGCTTCGGTACTGCTTCCTCCGGCTATCATTTCTTCAGCCATCGCCATAGCTCCCGCACTTGTTCCCGCTATGACAAATCCTTCCTCATTTTTGTAACGCTCCAATAAAATTTTATGAATGGTCGTGCTACCAATCCGATCGGTGATTTTTGATTGATCTCCACCAGAAAACATAACACAATCTGCACCCTTTATCAGGGCAATACTTTCAGCTAGTTCAGCGTCTTCTTTAGATCGTATATCTAGTACTGTTACATCGGTACATTCTAAAGTTTTAAAAGCTTGTAGATAATTTTCACCTACTTCTACGGGAATACTTGAGGCAGTGGGAATAACTACAATTTTCGCATCAGTTCCTCCAGCTTCTCGTACCACATGATACAGGATACCTTCAGTAATGAAATCTTGTGTATATCTCTCATCGGAATCTTGTGCTTTGTCTTCATTTCCCCCAATAGGTATTAATGTGCCTTTCGCTTCTTGCATAGATTGTTTTTGAAGCCTAAAAATACGCCTTTTTTAGGCTAAAATTGTATATATTTAGACGACTTAAAAGGGAACTCTATGAAAATTTTGGGAATCAATGCAATGAGAGGGCCAAACTACTGGTCCGTTAGAAGACACAAGCTAATAGTAATGGTATTAGACCTTGAAGAAATGGAGGAACGACCTTCTAATAAAATAGAAGGTTTTAAAGATAGACTTGAAGCAATGTTCCCAACTATGTACGAGCATCGTTGCTCTGTGGGTTCCGCTGGCGGCTTTTTTGAAAGAGTAAAGGACGGTACTTGGATGGGACATATTATAGAACATATTGCCCTTGAAATACAAACCCTTGCCGGTATGGATGTGGGCTTTGGAAGAACACGTGACTATGGAGAGACGGGAGTTTATAATGTAGTTTTTGCCTATATGGAAGAAAAAGTAGGACGATATGCAGCTGAGTCAGCAGTCCGAATATGTGAAGCTTTGATTGATGGAAAGGAATATGATTTATTGCCTGACATTCAGGAAATGAGGGAAATAAGAGAAAAGGAGCGCCTAGGACCAAGTACAGGTTCTATCATCCAAGAAGCACAAGCAAGAGGGATTCCTTGGATTCGTTTAAATAAATATTCGCTTTGTCAATTAGGGCATGGAGCTAATCAAAAGAGAATTCAGGCTACTGTTACTAGTGAAACAAGTAGTATTGGAGTGGAAATAGCTTGTGATAAAGAAGATACTAAATACTTGTTAGAGCAAGCTGAAGTGCCTGTTCCAAGAGGTGAGATTATTAGAAGAGAGAGTAGCTTAGAATCTTCGTGTTCTTATGTTGGCTACCCTTTGGTGGTGAAGCCGGTTGATGGGAATCATGGTAGAGGTATTACAGTGAATGTAAAAAATTATGAAGATGCATTAGTGGCATTTAAGGCTGCCAAAGAAGTTTCTAGTGCGGTAATTATAGAAAAACTGATAATTGGAGAAGATTATAGGTTATTAGTAATCAATCATAAATTGGTCGCTGCTGCCATAAGAACACCCGCGCATGTGGTGGGTGACGGTAAATCTACGATTCAGGAATTGGTGGACGAAGTGAATAACGATCCTCGAAGAGGGTATGGACATGAAAATGTGTTAACTCAAATTACGCTTAATGATTTGACTAAAACGATTATCGCAGCTAAAGGATATACTTTAGATACCGTGGTAAAAAAAGAGGAAAGAGTAATTTTAAAAGATACAGCCAATTTAAGTACCGGTGGTACAGCTGAAGATATTACGGACATCGTACATCCAGCTAATATTTCAATGGCTGAGAGAATCTCTAAAATCATTGATTTGGATATTTGTGGTATCGATATTATGACTACAGATATTTCAAAACCATTGGAAGAAACTGGAGGGGCTATTTTGGAAGTCAATGCGGGCCCTGGGTTTAGAATGCATTTAGCACCAACATCTGGTTTGCCTAGAAATGTAGCAGCTCCGGTAATAGATAAGCTATTTCCGAAAGGGTCAACAGGACGGGTACCAATAGTAGCGGTTAGTGGAACAAATGGCAAAACGACCACAACTCGACTAATTGCTCACATGGCTAAAATGACTGGTAAGAGAGTGGGCTATACGACTACTGATGGCGTGTATATTCAGAATAGACTATTAATGAAAGGTGATTGTACAGGTCCAGCAAGTGCAGAATTTGTGCTTAAAGATCCTACAGTAAACTTTGCCGTATTGGAATGTGCAAGAGGTGGATTGTTACGAGCTGGATTAGGATTTAGCAAATGCGATGTGGGTATTGTTACTAATGTTGCGGCAGATCACTTGGGCTTAAAAGGAATTCATACTATGGACCAATTGGCAAAAGTCAAAGGAGTAGTTCCTGAAACGGTATTGCCTGATGGGTATGCCATACTTAATGCAGATGATGAATACGTTTATGAAATGCGCAGAAATATTGAATGTAATTTGGCTTTTTTTTCTATGGACGAAAACAACCCACATATAAAAGCCATTCAACGCAAGGGCGGAATTAGTGCTGTATATGAAAATGGTTATGTTACTATTTGTAGAGGAGAGTGGAAGATGCGTGTGATGAGAGCTGAAGATATACCTCTAACTTTTGGAGGAAAGGCTAAGTTCATGATTCAAAATGTTCTTGCTGCTGTTCTTGCTGCCCATGTTCAAGATATGAGTATAGAAGATATGAAAATGGCTTTGGAGTCATTTATTCCTTCACCTACTCTTACTCCAGGTCGATTGAATATGTTTAATTTTAAAGATTTCAGTATCCTCTTAGATTATGCACATAATCCTGCTGGTATGAGAGCGCTCAAAGATTTTACGGATAGCCTAGAGTTTACCCATAAAGTGGGTATCATTGCTGGAATTGGGGATAGAAGAGACGAAGATAATAATGAAATGGGTGCTATCGCAGCCCAAATGTTTGATGAAGTAATTATTCGTCAGGATAAAAACTTAAGAGGTAAAACCGAAGAAGAAATTATCAAAATGCTTCATGATGGTATTATAGCTCAAGATCCAAACAAAAAGACTACTATTATTCCTTCAGAAAGGGATGCTATTCTGCATGCTGTGAGAAATGTAACTAAAGGTTCTTTAATTGTATTGTGTAGTGACGTTATTCCTGATGCTTTAGATTTAGTAAACGAACTCAAAGAAAAAGAATCTAATGGAACCCTAGTTTTGAGTGAACTATAGTAATTGTTTTATCGTATTAAATTTCTTAATTAATGAGGAAATTAGATGATATTCTAAATTGTTTTATACTCTTTTTGTTGCTGAGTTCTTCATCCATCTTGTTTGCTCAACAAAGTAATCCTTGCATTTCGCTCAATCCAATTCGAGTGGTAGTGCTTGGATCATCTACCGCTGCAGGTTCAGGGGTTTCAACTCCTGATAGTCCATGGGTAAACAGGTACAAGATGAATTCAAAGAAAAGCAATTAGCTAACAACACTTGGTTAATGACAGGTAATGGCTTAGAATGTTTGACTTGCGAAATAATCCTTGACGAGGAAGATGACTTAGAATTCGATGAAACACTCGAAGATTTCATTGAGTAAGAGATCGAGGGAGCACTTGAAGACGAATTCGTTGAAATGCATTATCAAAAGCAGTTAAAAGAGGATACTATAAATGAAGCCAAAAATATAGATAGATGGCTTGATAATAACAAAGAGGAAAGTGCTTAAAGTATGCTCAGTTTGTTTAACAGTGGAGCCATCATTTGCCTTAGGGTAAGTGGGGGCTTTTTAAATTATCAGTGCGCCGTACTTTCTACCCTCTACTAATAGGAAAAGTCATACAATGAGGTCCACCCCTAGCTCTAGAAAGCTCGGTACTTTTAATGGATATAATAGTTTTTTCTACAGATTTAGGGTCTGGAGCTTCTTTTAAAAAGTCTTCTGCGTTTATTACACGATAACCAGCATTCTTTAAAGCAACTGCAGTATGGAAATTCCTATCATAAGCAATGGCCACGCCATCTTTTACTGATACTAAATTACACCCATCTGTCCATTGCTCTCTAGCACCAAAAGTTTCATCTCCATTTCCGCAAAGGATGAATTCCATTTTTGGATCATAGTCTATAAAGAAATCGTACAACGTGGAAAACTCTTGTTTACTTCCATCTTTGCTATACTTCGTTACTTTAATGATATCAGATCTCAAAGTGTCTTCGTAAATCACATACTCATGTTTGCTGATTTGAGTAAACAAGGTATCAATATGCATAGAAGAACGATCTTTTGCAATTACAATTCTCACTAGATTATCTATCACTCCTTTTTCAAACAATTCCTCTTTCAAACTACCAAATGCTTCAGGAGTTGAACGTTCACTGCAACCAACTAGTAGGTATTGCTCGTCAAGCATCATTACATCTCCGCCTTCTAAAGTATGCTCATCTCCATTTTTAGTCATGTCAACAATTTTAGCATCTCTATTTTCTTGAAATGCCTTAAATTCTGAATGATAATAAATGATATATCTGGTTAAAATAGATTCTCTTGTACGTGCTTTTTTAGAAGCATGGCAAATCAAAATATGATCATTCACTACTACGCCGATATCCCTTGTAAACACGTAGTTCGGTAAAGGAGGAATCAATGATTCTTCAGTTGATGCAAGAATTCCAGTGAACAGTGTATAGGCTAAATCTTTTGGCTCAAGCGCTTTTAGAATAGCGATTCCTTCATCTTCTAAATTCTCTAAATCAGCAATGTAGTCGATTAATTTATCCTTAGAATTGTTAGGATTTGCTTCCAAGGTATCAATAAGCATTTGCAAGGTATCAATCACATTATCTTGTCCAACAAAATGGCTGAGAACTTGGGTGAAAAGAGCATGCTCTTCGCGCATTAAGGGTAAAAACACAATATCATCATACAAGAATTTTAACGCATTCTTTGGTGTGATTACTTCTATACCATCATCTGGGTAATGAACCACAACCTTACGTAGTGTTCCAATTTCATTATTTACCTTCATCTTATGCTATTTTAAGAATAAATGCCAAGTCATTTACTTTATATTTGATAGTGGTACCAAATATACAACTATGAATTTTCAAATAATAGAAAATGGAACTTTTGCTGCGCTTAAAATTCAGCTTGAAAAAGGAGAAGGAATTAAAGCAGAAGCAGGAGCAATGGTTGCCAAGGATGTGAGTATTCAAATTGAGGGTAAACTAGATGGAGGCTTGTTGGGAGGACTTGGTAGGATGCTCGCTGGCGAAACTATGTTCGTGCAAACTTTGAAAGCCAAGGAAAGCGCTGGGGAAGTGATTCTTGCCCCTACAATATTAGGCGATATCATTGAATTGGATGTAGAATCTGGTGTGGTTTGGAATGTGGCAAAGGATGGGTTTTTTGCTGGAGAAGAAGGATTGAGAATAAGTACTAAAATGCAAAATTTAGCTAAAGGTCTTTTTTCAGGAGAAGGCTTTTTCGTAGTCAAGGTGAGTGGTGAAGGAAAAGCTTTTTTGAGTAGTTTTGGCGCTGTGGTAAAAGTAAATATAGAAGCTGGGAAAGATTACATTATTGACAATCACCATTTGGTGGCTTGGCCGGACAATGCAAAGATTAAAATTGAAAAAGCAAGTAAAGGTTGGATTAACAGCCTGAGTTCTGGAGAAGGTTTAGTTACCAAAATAACGGGACCCACAGAAGTTTATATTCAAACCCGTAATGTGCAAGCTTTTAGTTCGTGGATGGGCAAGTTCTTGAAGTTAAAGAGTTAAGCGTTTAAACGTCATCACCACGAAGGAAACGGAATCTTTTTCTAGCCTCAACCATCAATACGCTATCTGTGTAATCCGTAATGATTCTTTTATAGTATTCCATGGCTTTTTCTGGCTGGCCAATATAATTTTGGTGGATATCTCCCAGAACATATAGTGCATTATCGGCTAATAGGTCTTCACTGTAATCTTGTAAAAGTAGCTCCAATAAATTGGTGGCTTTATCATAGTTTCGAGACTCTAGATGAATTTTAGCCTGTTTGAAATACACGTCATCTGTTAATGTATGACCAGGGTATTTAAGCATCAACTCATCTAATTTTTCTAATGCAGCTTGATCTTTGTTTTGCCGGTGTAGTAAGTCCGCATCTGCAAACATTTGCATGGTGGCGGTGGTCGTATCTAAACCTAAGTTATCCAAAATAAATATAGAAAGCTCTAATGCGTTGTTTGCAATTAACTCTGTTGTTGCTCCTTTCAAAATTCCCAGCTGAGCTTGGGCCCATTCAAACTCTCCTTTGTAATAAGACAATTTGGCATTTCTGAATCTTGCATCTTCTCCAATAGGGCTATCTTTTTCATCTTTATCGACCTGAGCATAAAGAAGTGTCGCCTCCCATACATCTCCATCAAGCACATAAAAATCGCCCAAATCAAGCTTAACTTCATTCTTTGTTTTCTTAGGTAAACTAGGGATAGCTAAAATCTCTTCAAGCAAATCAATTGCGGCAGGCATGTCATGAATATAGTAGGCTTCTAACATGGCCAACTCTTGCATAGAATTAACCGTGCTTAGTGTCTTGCCATAGCTTTCAAGGAAGTTTTGATAGTCAAGTTTTAGCGTGGTAATATCTTCGCTTGAGTAATCCACTGTTTGGGTTACTTTTAGTTTTCTGGCATCTATTTGGCCCGATTTGGCAGCTTGATAGAAGCGGTTACCTTCATCTTTCGACTCAACATATTCAAATGCAGAAATAGCTGCATCATACTGTTTCTCAGTTATAGCATTTGCGGCCAGCTGCATGATTCTACCTCCATCTTCTTGATTTCTTTTGTCCAAAGCTTTGGCTTGAATTAAGGCTTGTTCATAATCTGCTTGATGAGTGAAAAGCCAGATAAGCAATTCTAAATACTCCTTCTTAGCTGTATTTTTCTGCACCAAAGCGTAAAGCTGAGTTTCTAATTCTTCTTGGATATTGTCCTTGTCTATGTTATTAGTTAAAACACTTTGAACGGAGTTTTTGTAAATTGGATTTTGGTCCATTAGCAAAAGATAGGTGCTAACCGCTTCCTTAGCTTTGTTCTCTTGTAAATATACATTGCCTAACTCAAACCCAAACAAAGATTTATCTTTTAACAACTCTCTACCTTTGATGTAGGTTTCAATTGCAAAATCCATTTGGCGAACACCAATAAATTTGGAGGCCGTATTGCGAATTAAATTTTGATTAGCAGCTAAGTTATTAATGACTTCGCCATAGATTTCCTTGGCCTTTTTCGATTGATTATCTTGAGAGTAGATATACCCTAAGTCAATTTGATAACCCAAATTATCCTTATTTTTTTTGATTTGCTTCTTAACTAGTTGTTCCGCACTAGAATATTCATTAACTCGAAGGTATGAATTGTAAAGGGAGGTGTAATAGTACATATTTGAACTATTGTCCTTCCATAATTCTTCAAACAATTTAGCCGCTTTTACATAGTCGCCAGTTTGATAATATTGTTTGGCTAGCGCTTGGGTTTTATCCACTTGTGCTTGCAACCCGAGATAAAGGAAAATAAACAGAATTGCTATGGGGAATTTTATATTCATATAGTATTAAACCAAAGATAATCAACTTGGCGTGTAGTTCTTATTATTTAAACGAATTCAAGCAGATTCTATTTTATTCTAAGCTTGAGATACATAAAAAAAGCCCCAAGCTCAATAAGCAATGGGGCTTTTTTTATAATTTTCAACAGTTAACCTATCTTAAAGTTAATTGGGATAATGTATTGAACGGGTACAGCTTTACCTCTTTGTTTGCCAGGAGTAAACTTAGGCATTGTTTTAACCAATTTAGAAGCTGCGTTGTCTAATAAACTATCTGCGCCTTTTGCAATGGATACATCTGTCACTTCACCTTTTTGGTTGACAACAAAACGAATGAACACTTTTCCTTCAATATCATTCTCTAAAGCCATTGGAGGATAAACAATGTTTTTCGCAATAAACTTTTGAATCTCTGTATTTGTACAATTAGTTGCTTCATTACCAGTTAACCCTTCACATCCTTTAAATTTAGGCATGTCTTCAACAATGGTAAAAATTTCTTGCTCCTTAGGAGCTTCTTCTGGCTCTATAACATCAGGAACCTCAATAATTTCATCTTCTTCGATTTCAATATCTTCAATTTCTGGCTCGTCTTCCAAAATTTCATCATCCTCAACAACCTGAATCTCTGGTGGCGGAGGAGGAGGTGGTGGTGGTTTTACTTGTTCGGTTTGTGGAGCTTCAATTTCCAGCTCATCATCTATGGTCTCCATTACCAAAGTTTCAATAATTTGTGGTTTATCTGCCCAGCTTAATGCATAGATAGAAGATGAAAAAGCCACAATTGCTCCAAAGGCCAATAATACGGTTCGTACTTTGGATAAATCTGCTTCTGCATATTTTTTCACAAAGACTGACTTTGATTCTTCAGAACCTTGATATTTTGATACAATTTGATCCGTACTCTTTCCGCCTGAGAGCAAATAGTAAGCTATAGCGTATCCCGCGGCAGCCAGACCAACTACGATCAATAATAATATTCCTGCAAGTTGTAACATACTTAATTAATTATGTGGTTAAAGATATTTATTTACTACTACATATGCAAACATTGCCCCTGTTCCATTTGCGAATATATCAAAAACATCAAACATTCTAGTTGATGTAAAATAATATTGCGAACATTCGACAATAAATCCATACAAAAATGACAATATACAAGCAATTCCTATCGAAAGAATTAATTTTTTATTGAAAAACCCTTTGTAAATCATTACGGATAAAAAAGCATACATTGAAAAATGAACCAACTTATCAGCTTGAATTACGGGAGCTTCAGGTAACTCTATCTTTGGTAATAGAGAAACATACATTATCAATATTAAAAGAACGATCGCTGTGAAAGCATATATAAGATGAATTTTGATTGGACTTTCCATATAATCTATACGAGAAAAATTTTGTTTTATTATTTGCTCAAATAATTACTTACTTTACAACTCAAATGTAGCGCAGCTATTTTTAGTAAATGCAACAAGTCAATTGCAAATTATGAACATTGGATTATTCTTCGGCTCTTTCAACCCTATTCATCTTGGACACCTTTTTATTGCCAATCACATGGCACAACTTCCCGAATTAGATGAAGTGTGGTTTATTGTCTCTCCGCAAAACCCCTTTAAAGAAAAAAAGAACCTACTTCCTGAATACGATCGTTTGCATTTAGTGAATTTAGCTATTGAGGATAATGATAAACTTCGAGCAAAAGATTTTGAATTTTATTTACCCAAACCTTCTTATACAATAGATACATTGGTATATCTGGAAGAAAAATATCCAAAACATAATTTCGCATTAATTATGGGTGCAGATAATTTGCCTACTTTACCTAAATGGAAGAATGGGGATGTACTCATGAAGAATTATAAAATATATGTGTATAATAGACCAGGAACCACCCTAGATGTTTCCAAGTATCCTGGGAATATTGTAATTCAAGAAACTCCCCAAGTATATCTCTCCGCTTCGCATATTAGGGAACAAATAAAAGCGGAAAGAAGTATAAAGTACATTGTTCCTCCCGCTGTTGAACAATATATACGGGATTCAGGTTGGTACAAATGAAACTGAAAAGTGGAACTGTGTGTTTAGCACTTAAGAAATAAAATCAAATATGAAGATTGGAATTGTATGTTACCCAACCTACGGGGGAAGTGGAGTCATTGCCACGGAATTAGGGAAAGCGTTGGCTAAAGAAGGACACCTCGTACATTTTATTACGTACATGCGCCCGCCAAGATTGGATGTATTTCAGCCTAATGTGTTTTTTCACGAAGTAAGCTTTCAAAATTATGCTTTGTTTGATTATCCGCCATACGAAACGGCCCTTGCTTCAAATCTAGTTGATATTGTCAAGTATCAAAAATTAGACTTGTTGCATGTTCATTACGCGATTCCGCATGCATCGGCAGCTTTTATTGCCAAGCAAATTTTAATAGAACAAGGAATATATATTCCTGTTATTACCACTTTGCACGGAACGGATATCACCCTTGTAGGGAAAGCTCCAGCTTACCGAAGTGTGGTTGCATTTTCAATTAATCAATCAGATGGGATAACCGCGGTTTCGGAAAGTTTGAAAGAAGACACCTACAATAATTTTGATATTAACAAGGACATTGAGGTTATACCAAACTTTATTGATTTTACTAGATTTATGAAGTTGGATAAAGAGCACTTTAAAAAAGCTATTGCTCCGAACAATGAAAAATTATTGATTCATACTTCAAACTTCAGAAAAGTAAAACGAGTAGAAGACACTATCAAGATTTTCGAAAAAGTTAGGAAGGAAGTGAACAGCAAGCTGTTGTTAGTAGGAGATGGTCCGGAAAGAGCATGTGTAGAAGAATTATCTCGGGAGTTGAAAGTGGAGAAAGATGTATTGTTTTTGGGTAAGCAAGATGCCGTAGAAGAACTTTTAGCTATTGCCGATTTGTATTTAATGCCATCTGAAAGTGAAAGTTTTGGATTAGCTGCATTGGAGGCTATGGCTTGTGAGGTACCGGTTATTTCAAGTAATACGGGTGGAATTCCAGAAATTAATATTGATGGAGAAACAGGTTACCTAAGTAATGTTGGTGACGTAGACGCAATGGCTGCCAATGCGATAAAAATCTTAGGAATCGATGAAGAGCTAAAGAGATTTAAGGCAAATGCTTTAATCCAAGCGAAGATGTTTGATATTGCCAGAATACTTCCTTTTTATGAAAAGTATTACGAGAAAGTATTAGCGGCTAGTAAAAGCCTTTCTTCCTAAATAAATTAAATTTCTTTACCGGATTTGTCTAGTTTCTTGCCCATCAATAATGAAGATAGAAGACGCTGCATGAGTTTCTTTTGAATCTCGACTATATTCAACTACAAAATCTACTTTTTCCATAAGCGCACTTGAAATCTCAGTAAACATTGTTGGATTAGATTCTCCGCTCAGATTGGCAGAACTTGACACGATAGGAAAGCCTAAATTTTGAATCAACTGTTTGCAAAAGGAATCCTGGACTATGCGAATAGCAATGCTACCATTACTTGACATAGTATTTGTTGCTAATTGTTTCCCTTTTGGATAAATAATGCTTGTGGGCTGTGTCGCTTCTGCAATAATCGTTAAGGCTTTTTGCGGTATTTCATAAACATAATCTTTTAGCATTTCAAGATCAGACACGAGAATAATCATGCTCTTGTTTGCAGGGCGATTTTTAAGTTCATAGACTTTGTTTACCGCTTCTTTGCTACGTGCATCCGCACTTAAGCCCCAAATGGTATCCGTTGGGCAAAGTATTACCCCTCCATTTAATATCGCTTCCGCAGCTTGCTTCAAATCTTCTTCCATAATCATAAGTTTTGGTAGATTTCTAAGACTTTTTTGGCAAATAGTTCTTGTGAAAATTCCAATGCTCGGTGGTAAGAACGCTCAATAACTTCAGTGTTGCTTTGCTTTAAAAAAAATGCTATTTTTTTGGCTAACTCCTTATGGTCTGCTGGATTAATCAAACAGTCTTCATTTTTTATTATCTCAGCCATGCTGGTATCTCTGCTAGTAATTACTGGAATTTTACTTGCCATTGCCTCCAAAACAGGAATGCCAAACCCTTCTACAAACGAAGGATAAACAAACAGAGAAGCACTTTGATAAATGCTAGGTAAATCATTAAAATAAACATTGTGGATATGCACGACTTCTACTTTTAATTCTGCTGAAATTTTTAATAGTTCTTCCAAATAGCTTTTACCTTGACCAACTAATACAATCGCAATTTGCTCTTTTTTTGGCAATTGAGCCATGGCTCGTACAATGGCCTTTTGGTTTTTTCTACCTTGAATGGTGCCTACGCTTAAAACATACTTTTCTGGAAGTTGATATTTCTTCTTAGTTTGCTGTAGAATTTCACTTGAAGAATAAAAGCTTTGATCACAGCATTGATAAACAACTTCTACTTTCTCGGCTGGTACCTGAAAGAATCTAACAATGTCTTTTTTTGTGGCTTGAGAAGTTGCAATAATTTTATTACTCACCCTTGCAGCTCGTTTCGATTTATACCAGAAAATCTGGCGATCAAGAAAAGAGTAATCTGATTTGAAATGGATAAAACATAAATCATGTATATCCACTACGGTTTTAATATTCAATTTTTCAATGCCTATCGGTAACTCATTACTTAAACCATGATAGATATCTATTTCATTAGACCTTAGATCCTTTTTTATAGCCAGTGTTCGCCAATAATAACTAGAAAAGGTCTTAGCTGATTTTACTTCAAATTGTGGGTTAAGTATGGACTTGTTAATGTGTTGATTGGAATCTTTGGGCGTAAAAAGGGTGAACGAATGCGCGGATGGAACTTTGTTCAAGCCATATACTAAGTTTCTTCCATACACCCCTAAACCAGTAGCATTTGAAAATATGCGTTTTGCGTCTAATCCAATTTTCATATCATTCCAAACTTTTCAATTGTCGGTATTTCCAAAAAGTCTCTTTTGCTGAAATAGTAGCTATTTGAAAGCCTAATTTCCCATCTAAAAAACCAAAAAAAATAAAGTAGTCCATTACAAATCGAAACACAGGATTCAAATATTGCTTAACAAAACTTGCTTTTTTATTGTTCGCATGTAAACGTTTAGCACCCAATTTACTGTATTTTTCAGCTTTCTTTAAATGTTCTGATTTACTATTCATGGAGTAATGCAAAATAGGGTGCTCAAGTTTCAAGGAATTTAGGAAATCAATAGTAAGTCCCTCATGAACTGAATACTCACTCCATGAAACATGTGTTTTGTTAAATATGCGCACGTGTCGCTCATTTCTCCAACGCCCAAATTTAATTTGTTTTCCGCAATACCAATTGATAAATGGAATGCTATAAACTGCTTTTTCATCTAAATTCAACGATTGAATTTCTTTAATTAGCTTCTCGCTTAAAACTTCGTCTTCATCTATTGATAAAATCCATGGATGCTTTGCAAGAGAATTTGCATAGTTTTTTTGTGCCCCATACCCCAACCATTCTTGCTGGTGAAATTGACAAGCATACTTCCGGCAAATTATTTCGGTTTGATCAGTACTTCCACAATCAACAATAACAATATCCGAACTCAACATGGAGGCTCGACTTAAGACTTTATCCAAACGCTCTTCAGCATTTAAGGTGATAATGACAACTGAGATATTATTCATCCTTCCCCTGTTTTAAAAGTAAGGAGCCTATCAACAGATAGAAACTCATGCCGATCTGAGACTCAAAAGTATTCTCCACCAAGCAGGACGCAAGCACAATAATCCAAAGTGAGGTGTAAAGAGGTTTTCTGATTAACCCTGTGTAGTATAATGGCAGCGTGACCAGGATGAAAAGAGCTAATAAACCGACAACTCCCATTTCTACGGTAGTATACAAAAATTGATTGTGAGGTACTTTTTGATTGTATTCCTCCACATTTTGATTGTGTTCTGAATAATATTTTTTACTGACATTTTCTACCTGTCCGAGACCACTGCCAAATATGGGTTGTTCTTTGATTAATTCTGTAGCCATGAGTATAGAACGCCATCGTCTACTATCTGAATTGTGGCCAATATTATCTTTCTCAATCTGCTCAAAGTCATAACGCATGTAAGCTACTTTATTTTGTAGACTAGGTAAAGAAAGGTAGGCTATATATGGTGTGGCTATTAATAACATTCCAAATATTGGCAGCAACCACCACTTCTTAAAATGAAAGGCAAAGTAGATGATTAGATATACTAATCCTAGGTAGCAAGCTAACAGGCCACTTCGAACGGAAAGAATATGAATAAGTGAAAATAGAAAGAGGCTTGTTAAGCCAAATACTATTCTATCATAAGGACTAAGTTTGGTGTTGTTTTTTACGAAAAAATAGATGCTTACTAAACCGGCAAATGCAACCATCAAGCTATAACGGATATGATTAAGCGGGGTTGGGATGTTTTTCGCTAACGCAATTTGAGCAGTGAGGTAAGTGTAATTAGCCAAATAATTTATCAAAACAACCATTCCACTTATCGTCATTATTAATACAAAGAATCCCAAGATAGCATGAACAAACGCCGTTTTTGGTGTAGTCATTGCTCCAATACTTAGGGGGATAACTAGCCAGGGAAGTCGATAATACAATTGCTTGAGCCCTATTTGGTAATCTGGGGAGGAGAATATGAAGAGTGCACTTACTAAAAAGAAAAGTAGTGCAATTAAAACACCTAGATTTTCCTTATTGAAAAATCTCCATTTATGTTCCTTAAAAGATAAAATTAAATTTAAAGCCAAGAGTCCTGTTCCAATGCTGATAAGGGCGCGAGAGGATATGAAGCCAAACAAAACAACGAGAATTAGTAGCAATGTTCTGTTGGTGTAATATTTCAAACTGACATTATGACTCATTTTAAATGATGGTGTATTTTTTGAACGTGAAATAATACATTATATTTGAAGCAGTGAGTAAAGATAATTTAACAAAGCAAGAAAAAGACAAAATTTTTAACGAGGAGTTAATTCCTCAAGCGGACGCTTTGTATAATTTTGCGTATTCTTTGGTGTTTGAAGAGGCCCGTGCTCAAGATTTAGTGCAAGAAGCTTACCTAAAAGCGTATCGATTTATCCATTCATTTGAACCAGGAAGTAATGCTAAGGCATGGTTGTTTCAAATTCTTAAGAATGCGTTTATCAATGAATATAGAAAGAAGAGTAGACAACCTCAAAAGGTTGATTTCGAAGACTATAAAGAAAAAAATCAACTTGAAAAGCAATCCTTAAGCATCGATATTGGGCAGGATGTATATACGCACATGATTGGGGATGAGATCACTGGAGCACTTAATGGTCTTCCTGTTGATTTCCGAGTGGCGATTATATTGTCGGATATTGAAGGGTTTACTTATGAGGAAATTGCAAAAATTTCAGACATTCCAATTGGAACAGTTCGGTCTAGATTGTTTAGAGCGCGGAATTTGATGAAAGAGCAATTACGAGAATATGCGAAGGAAAAAGGATTTAAAGAATTACGCTAAATAGAAAATTTGGGAACTCTTTTGCCTAAAATTGAGTTTTTACTTTAATCAACAATAATCATACGAAGGGAATAATGAATAAGAATCACGACTGTCAAGATGTAGTAACTCAGTTTAATCTGATGTTAGACGGTGCTCTTAATCAAAAGGAAGAGCAAACTGTGATGTGCGAACTTCAACGTTGTATGCACTGTCTAGAAGAATACAATTTAGAAGAGAAGTATCGTCTATTCGTAAAGGATAGAGTTGAAAAGAAATGTGCCTCTGGCGAATTCATTGCTCGCTTAAAAGATTGTATGAAAGGAGAGTAAGTTACTCCGCGTCCTTAATATATAGTTTCTCGATTTTATCAATTGGCCCCTGACAAAAAACAGCGTGGCAATCTACACAAGCAGAGATCATTAGATTAAATTTCTTGAGTTGTTTTTTTGGCTTAATGGTTTCAGTTAAATACTTAATACTGGCAAGATACTTGTCCGCTTTTTCAACAAAGACATCATTTCTAATATTAGAATCTGTGGCTTCTACCGTATAAATACCGTAATAATCTGACGGAAAATCAGAAGAAAACACTTCAGTCTCTATTGCCCCTTTCCAAGCAAAAGCATCACCATGCATACGCAACATTAACAACGCTAATGGTGTATATTCATACATCTCAGACGCTGACTTTGATTGCTTGTTGCCTTTGTTGTTGCATGCAATAGCAAGCAACATAAGAATTAAGATTAGAACTGCAGTCTTTTTCATTATTCTATAATTACACCTTTGGCCATAAACGTATAAGATACCTCCGGTTCTGTAATAGCAGCTATCTCTTCTTCGGTTTGATCTGCATCAAAAGCATAATGTTTTAATTCAGCAACACTTAAAACTTCTTTGTAAGCCCAACCTTCAACAGTAGTCATTCTGCCATCAGCATTAAGTGGCACAAAGAATCCATAGTCCTTGAAACGAACCATCATTTCTTCGTCTTCACCAATACTCAGGCTCATCCAACATCCTTTCTTTTTACAAACTTCATTGATGATTCCGCTAACTTTCATTTCAATAGAATCGCCTTTTGTAAATGAGGTAAAGAAATCTTCAGCCATAATAGCATCGTTCTTTGAAATTTCTTCTCCAAAGTATTCTAAGCCATTTTCATCAATAGTACCCGCTTCATTTGAAGTGTTGCAAGAAATGATCAGATTAAATATAAAAACTATAAGGATCCATTTTTTCATCGTGTTAATTTTTTGCAAAATTACGACATTCTCAAATAAAGTAAACTTTTCAAGCCAATAAATCGTTTATCTTTGGTACACATTTAATTAAAACTACCGTTATGAGAATATTATTATCAGTCTTTGTTTTGTTTTCTTTAACAATGCTTTCAGCGCAAAGTATTGACTTAGATCAAAGTACATTGGAATGGACAGGGAAAAAGATTACAGGCGAGCACACAGGAAACATTAGTATTCAAGAAGCTAATTTTCAGTATGAAGATGGTAAGCTGATTAGCGGAGTTATCGTTATCAATATGCAATCAATAACTTGTACTGATCTAGAAGGTGAAAAAGCACAGAATCTTGTTGGTCATTTAATGAGTGATGACTTTTTTGATGCTGAAGGCTTTCCAGAAGCTGAGTTAACTTTTAACGATGTAAGGAATGTGGAAGGTGATTCATATTTATTAAAAGGTGAATTGGCTATTAAAGGCAATATTGAGCCGATTGAGTTTTATGCAAACCTAAGTGACAGCGAAGCGAATGCAACTATTAAAATTGACAGAACCAAGTTTGATATCCGTTATGGGTCGGCTTCATTTTTTGATACTCTAGGCGACAAAGCGATTGCTGATTTATTCGAAATAAAAGCTCACTTGGTTTATCAATAAGATGAATCTTGAAAAACTGAATGTTATTGGCTTACAGCTGGGAGAGTACAATTGTGAAATTATTGCCAATTACGGGGCAGCTCTAAAGTCCTATAAATTTAGGGAAACAGAATTTGTAGATGGATACTCTCAGCCAATAGAAATAGAAAAACAGAAATATAAAGGCGTCATCTTGGCGCCCTTTCCAAATCGTATAGCCGAAGCTCGGTATGCTTTTCAAAAAGAAGACTACAAACTGGCTATCAACAGAGAAAAAGAAGGCCTTGCATTACATGGTCTGCTCTATCAAAAACCATTTGAAGTTGTTCAGCAGAAGGGTCATGAAGCCATTTTGAGATATAACTATACAGGTCTAGAAGAAGGTTACCCGTTTCCATTTAGTCTTACAGTGACTTATTCCCTAAAGAAAGATGGTTGTTTAAAAATCTCTAGTACAGCTGAAAATAAAGGAGAATATATGCCATTTGGCTTAGGTTGGCATCCTTATTTCAAAATGAATTCTTCAGTAGATTACTTAAAATTGGAAATGCCTCCTTGCTTGCATGTTGAATTGAATGAATCACTTTTGCCAACACAGGAACTCAAACCATTCAACACAGAAAAGTGCATTTTAAACCTAGCAGAACATAATTTTGATGATTGCTTCCAGTTAAGTTCATCTGACGATTTTTCTTTCAAATTGATGTGTGATCAGTTTGAACTTCAACTATCTGCTGAAAGCCTAAAGGAGTTTCCTTACTTTCAGTTATACACCCCCAAAGACCGAAAAAGTATTGCTATTGAGCCTATGACCTGTGCGCCAGATGCGTTCAATAACGAAATGGGCTTAATCGTCCTAAAACCTTTCGAGAAACGCACATTTACCTATGAGATTTGGGCTAAAGACCGAATTTGAAATCTAGTCTAATTCTTATTGGATATCACGTATATTCGTGGCTCAATTGAATCCAATGAAAAATTTCACACCACTTTTATTGCTAGTTGCTTTATTCGCTTGCAAAACGACTCCATCATCGGAGGGACCAAGTCTAGAAGAGATTAGTGAACATACACTTGCATTTAACACTGCTCTAGATAGTATATATGACTATCAGATTTCCCTTTCTCCAGTCTCTCAAACTTATGAAGGGTTAAAAGAAAATAATGATTTGTGGGATGTAAATAATGATAGTGTAGAGCTTTTTTACTACAACATGAGTAAGAAGCAGTTGAGTTTTCTCAAGAGCTTTGATACCCAACTATTAGATACTCAAGCTCAATTGACATATAGAATGTATGAAGAGGATGTTCAGGAAAGTATTTATAGTTATGAAAACTGGCGAAATTATTATTACCCAGTAAATCAAATGTTTGGTTCACATACCTGGTTCCCTGAGTTTTTGATGAACGTCCATACTATTAGCAATGAAAAAGATGCATTGGCATGGTTGAGTCGCTTATCTAAATTGAATGTGAAAATAGACGAAGTGATTGTTAATTTAAACAAGAGCGAAGCTAAAGGTATTATTGCACCGAAATTTGTTTACCCTTATGTAATTAATGATTGTAAAAACTTATTACAAGGAGCTCCTTTTGACGAAAATGGAGTTAATCCTTTGATTAATGATTTCACTAATGACGTGAACAGTTTAGAAGATTTAGATGAAGTTCAAAAGCAAGTTTTAGTGGATAGCGCTAAAATATTAATGTTGAATGTTTTTCAACCCGCTTACACTAAACTTATTGCAAAGTTAACCGAGCTTGAGACTATATCAACAGAAGATGCAGGCGTATGGAAATTTGAGAACGGTGATGATTATTATTTATACCGACTAGCAAGAACCACAACTACTAAATATACTCCACAAGAGGTGTTTGATATAGGGTTGAATGAGATTGATCGAATTCATAGTGAAATGGAACTCATTAAAGCTGAAGTTGAATTTGAAGGGACTTTGTTAGAATTCTTTGAGTTTATTAAAAATAAAGAAGATCTATATTATCCGAATACCGACGAAGGTCGGGAGGCTTATCTAACTGCAAATATTAAGATTAAAGAAGACATGGAAGCAAGGCTAGATGATTTGTTTATCACTAAACCTAAGGCTGAGTTAGAAGTAAGAAGAGTGGAACCTTACCGAGAGGAATCTGCCGGTACTGCCTTTTATAACTCCCCCGCTCCTGATGGAAGTCGACCAGGTATTTATTATGCGAATCTGCATGACATGAGCCAAATGCCTAAGTATGAAATGGAAGCACTTACTTATCATGAGGCTATCCCAGGTCATCACATGCAGTTGTCAATTGCTCAAGAGATTGAAAACCTCCCGCTATACAGAACTAGAGATGCACACTATACTTCTTATGTTGAAGGGTGGGGCTTATATTCGGAGTTTGTTCCTAAAGAAATGGGATTTTATGAAGACCCTTATTCTGATTTCGGACGTTTATCAATGGAATTATTTAGGTCGGTTCGTTTGGTAGTAGATGTTGGAATTCACGTTAAAAAATGGACAAGAGAGGAAGGGATTCAATTCTATCTCGACCATACACCTTCTCCTGAAGGAGAATGTATTAGCATGGTGGAAAGACACATTGTAATGCCATCACAAGCAACAGCATACAAGATTGGTCAACTTAAAATATTATCACTCCGTGAAAAAGCGAAGGAAGCTTTAGGCGAGCTTTTTGACATCAGAGAGTTTCACGAAGTAGTGCTAATCAATGGATCCGTTCCTTTAGATATTTTGGAAGAACTTGTAGATGCATGGATAGTTGAAAAGAAAACAACTTAGATTCTAATGGCAGTTGTTAACTTTAAAAACATAAGATTAAATAACGAGCAGTTTGCTTGGTTTTTGTTTGATCTCTTTATGGTTACATTAGCCATTTTAAATATCAATCTGATTATTTTTGATTTTACTTTCTCTTACAATCTAGGGAGTATTTTTTATCATAAAATAGCACCTAAACTTGCTAATTGGTATGGTACAAATATACATGAACACTTTATTCTCATAGATCTTGCATTCGTTGCTTTCTTCGCATTAGAATTCGTTCTGAGATGGATAGTTTCTATTTATAAAAAGGAATACCATCGATGGTTTTTCTTTCCATTCGCCAGATGGTATGATTTACTCGGATTAATTCCTATTGGCTCTTTTCGTTTTTTAAGATTGTTGAGAATCATCTCAATTGTCATTCGTCTGGAGAAAATGAAGGTGCTAAATCTTCAAGAAAGCAGTCTTTACCCCGGGTTTAAAAAATATACCAGTGTCCTTGTTGAAGAGGTCTCAGATCGCGTGGTACTCAATGTATTAGATGGCGTACAGTATGAATTAGATAATGAAAGTAATTTTACCAAGGAAGTCGTTGAAAAGATTATCCGACCTAACAATGAAAGGATTATCAATTTTACAATGAAACGCATTCAATTGATTACTCAACAAGTATTGAGAAATCATGACGAGGATATTAAAAATTATCTGTTTGAGAAAGTAAGCAATGCAGTTGAAGTGAATAGTGAAATGAAAATGATTAAGAGCGTTCCAGGTATAGGTGGAATTATTCGAAAGCAACTCGATCATGCTATCGCAGATATTACTTACAAGGTGGTTTCAGGAATAATTGAAGATGTTTCAAATGGGCAGGATGTGGTCACCCAAGAAATCGAGGGTATTAGTGAGCAAGTTTTACTTACTTTGGAGTCAGATGAAGAACTAGAGGATATTGTAAAAACTATTAGTAGTCAAGCAATTATACTATTAAAGAAACAGGTAGAACGACAAAATTGGAAGGAAAATGAGTTTAACGACTAATAAGCGTTAAATAAGTTTGTTAATTAAGCTTGCGAACACTATATTTGCACTCCGTTTAAAAAATGCTAAAACCTCTTCATAGAGGTCTAAAAAATATTAAGATGAAAAGAACATTTCAACCGTCAAGAAGAAAACGTAAGAATAAACATGGTTTCCGTGAGCGTATGAGTACGAAGAACGGTAGAAAAGTATTGGCTAGAAGAAGAGCTAAGGGAAGAACAAAATTAACGGTTTCTGACGAACGTAGACTTAAATAATAATCTAAGATTTACTTTTAGTCGCCACGAGCGATTAAAAAGCAAAGAAATATTGGCTTCTCTTTTCAGAAAGGGAAGCCATTTTGTTTGTACCCCTTTGCATGTTCGCTACCTAATTACTCCAGCTGAATCTGCAAATGTCCAAGTGGCATTTAGTGTTCCTAAAAAAAGATTCAAGCGTGCGCTTGATCGGAATCTAATTAAGCGACGATTGCGAGAAGCTTACCGATTAAATAAACATAGTTTACTACAGCATTTTTCAAATGAGCCCAAACAGGTTCATGTAATGTTTATTTATGCTTCGAATCAAATACCCGATTATATTACTTTAGAACAAGCAGTTTTAAGTTTTTTTAACCACCTTACAGAAAGCGCAAACGCTTAATTTTTTAACTTTATATCCATGTTATAATCGGGTATTCAAATTCAGCAATGAACAAGATATAATGGATTATTGTTGTGCCTTAAATACAGTTATATGAAGAAATTCTTATTTGTCTGCCTATTTCCACTCCAATGCTTGTTTGCGCAAGATGTATTAGAGCAAACACTAAGTGCCCATGTTTATTTTCTTAGTGATGATAAATTGGAAGGCCGAGCTACCGGTAGCGAAGGCGAAGCAATAGCTTTAAAGTATATAGCCGAATATTTCGAGGTCTATGGATTAAGCCCTAAAGGTGAACGAGGTTTTTCGCAAGCTTTTGATTTTACTTTAGGTAAGAAAGCGGGAATTACAAATGCCATGAAAGTTAACAATAACACCATGGAGATATTAAAAGATTATTTCCCAATGACTTATTCAGGAAATGGAGCGATTCACGGGGAGTTACTTGATCTAGGTTTTGGTATTCATGCCCCAGGAACTTACGATGATTATGCAAACAAGACCGAGCTGAAAGGAAAAGTGTTTGCCATTAATTTATCTTCTCCAGATGGAATTCACCCACATTCAAAATATCTGCAATACACGGATTATCAAACGAGAATAAATATAGCTCGAAGTTTTGGCGCAGCAGCGGTGGTTTTTTATAATATTGACGAAAACCTCGATGATCCAGAATTTGACTTATCCATGAAAGTGAAGTCTTTTGACATCCCTGTGGTTTTTGTGAGCGAAGGCTTGCTTAATGACGGAGACGATATAAAATTGAATGTTGACTTAAAAGAAAAAAACGGAGTTGGACATAATGTAATTGCTTATATCGATAACATGGCGGATCAAACTGTGGTAATTGGTGCACATTATGATCATTTAGGCTGGGGCGAAAGTGGAGGCTCATTATATAGAGGAGAACCTGCCATTCATAATGGAGCGGATGATAATGCCAGTGGGGTTGCTTTAATGCTAGAGTTGGCTAAAGAAATTAAAGATCAAGGCTTAAAAGGGAATAACTATTTGTTCATCGCTTTTTCGGGAGAAGAACTTGGACTATATGGTTCTAAGTCTTTCGTGCAACATGCTACCATAGATACTTCTAAAATTAACTACATGATTAACTTTGATATGGTTGGTCGACTAGATGAAGAAAATACGATGGCTGTCAATGGGGTAGGAACTACTCCTCTTTTTAAAGAAAAAGCCTTAGGTATTCAAGAAGGGAATATCAAAGTAAAAACAACGGAGTCCGGTATGGGACCATCTGATCATGCTTCATTTTATTTAGCGGGTAAGCCAGTATTGCATTTTTATACAGGGAATAATCCAGATTATCATAAGCCAAGTGACGACCCTTTCTTAATAAACTATAAAGGAATGACACAAATTTTTGACTATACCTATGCGCTCATCGCAGACCTAGATGATGAAGGGAAGTTTGAGTTTGTAAAAACAAAAGATTCAGATAATCGGAATGCACCAAGATTCTCAGTAACCTTGGGCGTAGTGCCGGATTATATGTATGATGGCATCGGAATGCGTATTGATGGAGTTACAGAGGGTAAACCTGCTCATGGCGCTGGAGTTCTTACTGGCGATGTTGTAAAGCAACTAGGGGATATTGAAGTCACCGATATGATGGCTTACATGACAGCTCTAAGTAAATTTAAGCCTGGTCAAAGTACAATAGTAAAAGTGCTTAGGGATGAAAAAATCCTAGAATTACCTATTCAGTTTTAATGGCATTACTACTTTATATAGATACTTCCTCTAGAAATTGCTCGGTTTGTATAGCTGATGATAACAGGGTACTTGCAAGTCGAATTCAAATGGACTCCAATTCTCATGCTCAAATATTGGCTAGCTTTATCGATGAAGTTTTTGAAGAAAGTGGAATCAAGAGAGAAGAACTCGAAGCAATAGTTGTTTCAGCTGGACCTGGTTCGTATACCGGTTTACGAATAGGCATGTCTACTGCAAAAGGAATGTGTTATGCTTTAGGTATCCCCTTAATTGCACTAGACTCACTGGAAAATCTTGCATTAGAAATGTATAGACAAGAGCCAAATGAGGATGCGATTTACATAGCTACGCTAGATTCAAGAAAAGGCGAAATCTATTATGCGGTAATGGATGGCAAACAAAATCTAGTTTGCCCGTCAACTCCCGCAATAGTTAAAGATTTGGATTGGGATAAGTGGAAGAGTAAATGTGTTTATATCGGAGGGAATACTTTTACTAAGCTTTTAGATGGTACATTTGAGATCACTCTTAAGACAATTTCATTGACATATAGAGCAGAAAACTATTTAATTTTAGGGTGTAAGTATTTCAGTAACAAGAGCTTCGATAGCCTCGTCTATAAGGAGCCAAATTATTTGAAACCTTTTCAATAAATTAATTGTTTTAATAATAAGTTAAACTAAACAAGTACAAAAATGGGATACAGTACAAAAAAAATAGCAGATATTGCCATCAAAGATGGAAAAGACAAAATCATTATTAAAGGCGGAATTTTGCAAAATGCTGCATTAGCAGTTAGGGCAATAAATCATCCGCTTAGAAAAAAGGTCATTGATCTTTTGGAAGAGAATGGAGAAATGGTAGTTACCGATATTTATGTTCAATTAAGAACAGAGCAATCCGTGGCTTCACAACATTTAGCTATACTCAGAAATGCGGGGTTTGTAGTTACTAGAAGAGATGGTAAATTTATTCATTACACATTGAATAAGGATAGATTTAAAAACTCGGCTGAGTTGATTGAGAAATTAGCATAAACCTTTGAAAGCCCCATTTTTAATGGGGCTTTTTTTATTTATAGCTATTATCATTTAATAATGACGACTTCATGGTGCATTGCTAAGGAAGTGTTGAAATTAATGCTTAATTTTGTATGGTAAAACAACGTTATGTCCGAAAAATTATTCGTAAGTACAAAGGATGAATCGCCGAAAATGTTTGAAAATCCTTTTCTAGATTTTTTCTCAAGAGTGCCATTTTACGTGCCCTTGATTATATTCATCCCAATCATCTCTTATTATTCTTACCTCTCTTTTGTAGAGAAGGGGACGTCAACTCTTGCGTTTTTGGCTTCCGCCTTTATTGGAGCTTTGCTTTGGACCTTGATGGAATACCTTATCCATCGTTATGTTTTTCATGCTCACCCAACATCTGCTTGGGCTAAAAAAATACATTATACTTTTCATGGTATTCATCATGACTATCCGCAAGATTCATTACGTTTAGTTATGCCTCCGCCGATAAGCATTCCTTTGGCTATCTTTTTCTATTGGACCTTCCTTTGGATAATGACACCTCTTGGAATTGTACAATTTCATTACGCCTATTTTGCCGGTTTTGTCTTGGCTTATTTGATCTATGATATGATGCATTATGCGTCTCATCACATTCCTATGACAGGCAGGTATTTGAAGATGGTTAAAGATCATCACATGAAACATCATTACAAAAACCCGAATGAAGGTTTTGGATTTACTTCGAAAGTTTGGGACAGAGTTTTTGACACCGATTTTAAGGAAGATTAACCTAGCTAATCAAACTTATAATTTGCCCAGTGTGTTTTAAAACCATGAGACAACTACTTTTCTTTATTTCTTTTTTCCTTGTGCTTGTGAGTTATGCTCAACAATCACCAAAGCATCCTTTTGTTATTGAACAAAGCGAGGATTCCACCTTTAGAGATCTTAGTGAGTTTCAAAAAGAGGTAATGTGCGGGGGGGCTACTGAAAAGCCATTTACTGGAAAATATTTATATAATAAGGCGAAAGGAAGGTACAACTGCGCCGCTTGTCAGAACCCCTTGTTTACATCTAATACTAAGTTTGATAGTGGAAGTGGATGGCCAAGTTTCTTTGAACAAGTAGATAAGTCTGCTATACTAGAAATCGAAGACAATTCACACGGTGTTAAACGTGTTGAAATTGTATGTGCAGAATGCAAAGGTCACCTCGGTCATGTTTTTGAAGATGGTCCCGCTCCTACGGGTTTGAGATATTGCGTGAATTCAGCATCTTTATTATTTAAACCTGAATTGAGTAAAAAAAGATAATGTCTTATAAATACATCATTTTTGATTTTGACGGAACCCTTTTTGATTCTAGGATTGGAATTGTTAAAAGCGTAAAATATGCGCTTGATCAACTACAGATAGAGCACCCTTCTGAAGAAGTGTTTACCTCATTTATTGGACCACCATTACACCATTCTTTTCATAAGCATTTTGGTTTATCTAAGTCAGATACAGCCCTTGCTGTGGTAAAATTGCGCGAGTACTATGGGGCTAAAGGATATATGCAATCTAAACCTTATGAAGGGGTGCTTGATATTATAAAGGCCTTGCACAAAGAGAATAAAAAGCTAGGAATAGCTACCGCGAAACCAACTAATTATGCCATCCAGATTTTAGAAAGTAATTCGTGGAAAAGTTATTTTCACAGTATTCATGGCAGCGAGTTAAAAGGAGAGTTGTTTCCTAAAGAGAGGACGATTGGCTCGGTTCTATCCGATTTTGCTTATCCTGAATCACAAGATTGTGTAATGATTGGAGATACTATTTATGACATAAAAGGGGCTCAAGAACATGGTATCGATTCTATAGCGGTAGATTATGGCTATGGTAAAACCCAAGATTTAAAGGATGTTCGTCCTACTCATTTAATAGAAAAAGTAGAGCAATTGGCTACACTTCTCTTGACTAGTTAATTTGGATATTTGTGAGTTACAATTTGTACTTCTTCACAAAATCTACAAATACAAGAAGTAATACCTGTATTCCGTCTGGTTCTTCCCGCTATAGCTTTAAAAACGGGTCCACTCTTCGTTTCATCATATTGTAAACAATCACTTAAACTACCATCTGCTGCTTATATAGGGTGTCGGAAATACAGACGGCAAAGCATTCTGTTTGTGTGTTTTTTTGAATTGAATACTTTTCTGAATTAAACGTTCAAAGCTTTCCAAACTACATCCTTAGGAAGGGGAGCTGTTATGCTAATGGGCTCTTTACTTACTGGATGTAGAAACTCTATTTTTCTTGCATGCAAATGAATAGATTTATCCTCATTTGGTCTGGGAAAGCCATACTTGGTATCTCCTTTAATAGGACTCCCAATACTACTTAGCTGAACCCTGATTTGGTGGTGTCTTCCTGTTTTTGGTAAGACTTCCAATAAATGATAGGTATTGCTACTTCGAATAAGTTTATAACTCAGTTCTGATTTTAATGCCTTACCAAAGGCTTCATTCCTAGCTATTGATTTATTCTTGGCTTGATTCTTTAATAAATAATGTGTTAGGTGATCTTCTGTTTTTTGAGGAATCTTTTTAACAACTGCCCAATAAGTCTTTTGGATTTGTTTTTCTTTGAACATTAGGTTTAAACGGGCAAGTGCTTTGCTGGTTCTTGCAAATAAAAGAATGCCAGAAGTAGGTCGATCTAAGCGATGAGGAATACCCATATAAACTGCTCCAGGCTTATTGTACTTCTTTTTGACGTATTCCTTAACATCCTCTACAATAGGCTGGTCGCCAGTTTTATCACCCTGTGCTAAAGCACCACTAGGTTTGTTAATTGCAATGATGTGATTGTCTTCGTATAAGATTTCAAGCTTCATAAAATCGTTCGATATTGACTTCACTGAGCAAGGAAGTTCCATTTTCCATTAACTCAATGAAGTGATCTGCAAAATATGGGGTTAAAGATAAGCCTTTTGTACCCATGCCATTAAAAACGTACATGTTCTTGTGTTTAGGATGCTCGCCAAGCAAGGGTCTTCTATCTACAACAGTCGGTCTAATTCCTACTTTGTGTTCCACCACTTTAAAAGGGGCATCTATGTTTGATGCGAAATTATCAAGTAAATATTTCTTCTTTTCAGGGGTTGGTGTTTGTGCCATATCATTCCAATCATATGTTGATCCAATACAATACTGGTGGTTCCCCAAGGGATTAATATTGATTTTACTGTTTAATACACAATCAAGGTTTAAGCTTGGGCATTCAATTATCAAGGCTTCACCTTTGGCAAATTGAATGGGCAAATAGTTAAAGTAAGGGTTGAATCGCATTTTATACCCTTCTGCGAAAATCACCTTCTTCGCAGAAATCTGATTGTATCGAAACCCTTCTTCATCTACAATAAGTGAGGCATATTCAAATTCTGCTTCGTGAATAGTTACTTGGTCTTTGAGATAAGCAAATAAATCATCCAACATCAAATTGATGTCAATCTGAAGTACAGGTTCAATTTTTGCCTGCCCGAAACCAAGTTGAATGGGAGAAGGTATTTCAGCAGTATGCTCAAAAAGATAATTTGCATAAGATTCGCTTGCCATTCTAATATGGAAGTCATTCACCTGTTCATTGCTATGAAGAATTTTTAGAACACTGGTTTCTTGATAAAATGAACTATTGAAACGTGCACTTAATTCTTTATAAAATGATTTTGCCGCTGGAATAAGCTCTTCTATCATCCACGTTTTTACAAATCTTCTTCCAGTTATCGGGTTAATTAAACCCGAAGCTTGTCGAGAAGAGGTGTTACCTGAACCTTTGTCGATGATTATTACTCGTTTTCCTCTTTGAGTAAGCTTGTAGGCTAAGATACTTCCCACCAAACCTTGGCCAACAATTAAATAGTCAGTATCCTCCATTAACGAAAGTGATCTAAATTTGGCCGTTGATTCTCAGTATGGTCTTCTTCGTAATCACCCTCTTTATTGTCGATCGTTTTCTTTAGTTGTTGAAAAACGTAATAAGCGCTCAAGGATGCTAAACCCAAAGCAGGAATTACTGCATAAATTATTTTTTCCATACCGAAGTAGTTCAATACAAGAAGCACAATTAGGAACTCAGAACAAATAAATAAGCTAACTAGTCGCAGAACCCATACCCAAGCTTTCTCTTGATGCTCTTTGGCTTTGTTAAATATTTTTACTGCAAGATAAATGAGAATAAATATGTCCATATCAGTTTAAATTAGCTAATTCTTCTTTTACTTTTTTAGGTAATTTTTCAAGCACTAAATTGTAGGATTGATCAATCAATTCATAGATAAGCTTTAGGTCTAACTCTCCGCTATCCAAATGAATAGTATTCCAATGTTTTTTACTCATATGGTATCCAGGACGCACGCTACCATAACTAGCTCTAAGTTCTTCAGCATAAGCCGGATCACTTTTTAGATTAACTGTGAATTCGGGTTTATCTAATCCTGTTAATGCAAACATTTTGTCCATCACCTTAAATACTAAGGTAGATTCGTCAAATGGAAAGCATTCACTTACTCCATTCTTACTCAAACAATAGGTCCTAAAATCTTCAACATTCATTTGGAGAAAGTATAGGTGCAATAGTTGGCTTGGCCAAATTCATTGAGCTGAACTTCAAATTGCAATTGTTCAAAACCACCCGTGTTAAAATAATTGCCTTCACCAGCTACGCTAAAAGCATTACTGCCTAAATTTTGGTCTGGTATTCTGAAATAACTTCCTTCACAATCTATATAGGCTTTCATAGTGATGCCGCTATTTAAGAAATTTACGAAGAGTATTTCATTCTCTGCTCCATTACCAGGATTTACTGTTGCGAATGTATAACCATGACCAAACCCTTGTTGGCAAAATTCGCTTACATTGTAATTACCTACAAAATTAGACGTATCATAACTCGAACAATTTTGAGGAGGGATTTGATCACATTGGCTTAAAAAAAACACACTAAGTATCGCTGGTAGGAGGGTAAATAAATATCTTTGAGTAAATCCCATTTTGGTGTAATTTTTGAACTTGAATAATCAATAATTTATGATCAATTAGGAATTAACCTCAATTAAAGTCATAAACTTAACATCCTAACGTAAAAGTAATGAAGAAAGTTATTATTGTTGCCCTTTTGGGTCTTTTTTACATCCAAAGCGTACAAGCTTCAGGCCTAAAAATAGACTTTGAAGTGGAAACAACCCCTCAAGCACCTGATTATCAATTGGAGAAGTATTGGAGTGCCTTACCATGGAGAAATGACTCTCCAGATGTTGTTCCTAATGACGAATATGTGGATAGGCAATCCATTGCTCAAGTAGATGTGTTTTTTATTCACCCAACCACGGTTACCGCAAAGGAAAATGTATGGAACGGGGATGTGAATAATCAAAGGCAAAATAGTAAAATTGACAATCTTCCGGTCAAGCACCAAGCTAGCGTTTTTAATGGTAGTGCAAGAGTTTTTGTTCCACGCTATCGACAAGCTAATTATGAAGCATTTATGGAGCTAGGTAGCGCCAATAGTAATAAGGCTTTGGATTTGGCTTACCAAGATGTTAGAGCGGCCTTTATTTACTATCTGGAAAACTACAATCAGGGTAAACCATTTATTATTGCTGGACATAGTCAAGGAACCTTCCATGCCATTAAATTGATGCAAGAATTTGTAGACTCTACTGATCTGTTAGGTCAATTAGTGAGTGCGTATTTAGTGGGTATGCCCATTAATAAAACGGATTTTGTTAATTGCCAGCCATGTGAGTCTAAAGAAGAGAATAACTGTTATTTAACATGGAATACCATGAAGAAAAAAAGCTATCCTAAGTTCTATAAAGAGTATTTTCAAGGTGCAGTCTGTCACAACCCTTTAAGTTGGGAACTCAATGAACGCTATTGTGATGAATCTTGTCATCAAGGACTAGTGCCTCGGGAGTTTAAAAAATTAGTGAAGAACCAATACGGAGCGGAAGTACATGATGGAATATTATGGGTAGATCCTGTTAAAATTCCAGGTATTCCATTTACAAAGCTGGTTAAAAATTGGCATATTGGAGATTATAATTTATTCTATGGAAATATCCGACAAAATGTAAATTTGCGAGTAAATAACTATTTAGTAACAAATAATATAAAAATATGGGAGACTTCAAATTAGGTATTGGAAGTAAAGTGAACCACCCAAGCTTTGGCTTGGGAGTGATTTGTAATTTGGATAGCCAATATTACACCATTTATTTTTCTACAATGGATGCTTTAAAGCAAATAGATCGATCTTTCGAAGGCTTAGAAGTAATTGAAAAAACCACTATGTATGGGGCTCCACTTGAACTTACTGAAATAGAATCAGCGCTAGAGCGAATATTCTTGAAATACAGTGAAAAATCAACGCCTGTTGAGTTAGCCAGTAAATGGCTAAACGGAACAGTAGAGTTAAAGCCGGGCAGTACAGACTTGCAAGCAAAGGCGATTCCTATCCGCACCTTTTTTAGCAAAATTATTTCGGTAAGAGAAAAGCTAAGGGTTTTGGAGCAAAATATCAATAATCATGATAAATTAGATGAGGCGGACAAGGTTCATTTACAACAATATGTTTCAAAAGCATACGGGTCCTTAACCACTTTTAATGTGCTTTTTGCTCAGAAAGAAGATCAATTTAGCGGAACAGGTAAGTCGTAGAATATTTTTATTAAATTGAATAAAGTTTCATGTCTATTTTTGGGAAAAACATAAAAACGCTTCGTCAATCAAATGGTTTGAGCCAACAAGAATTTGCTAATCTGTTTGAGTTGAGTAGGGCTAGTATTGGTAGTTATGAAGAAGGTAGGGCTGACCCTAAAATTGATACATTAATCAAAATAGCCAAATTTTTTAATGTAAAAATTGACCAACTAGTTACCGGAAGAATTAAGGAAGAACCTCTTCCAATTAAAGCACCACAAGAAGAGAAGGTTGAGGAGAAAGGCTCATCAGTTTATCTAGAAGACCGAATGAGTCTTTTGGAGACCCGATTGAGCCAAATTGAAGAACGATTGAAAAACGAAGGATGATCATTAAAGAACTACATCAACTATTTTTAAAAAGTAAAGGCGTTTGTACGGATACTCGATCGCTTGAAAGGGGCCAACTGTTTTTTGCACTTAAGGGCGGAAATTTTAATGGAAATGCATACGCTCAACAAGCCTTGGATGGGGGAGCTTCCTTGGCCGTAGTAGATGAGGAAGAATATTTCCTTGAAGGGAAGACTATTTTAGTTGAAAATGCTTTAGAAACTATGCAAGAGCTAGCTAAGTTCCATAGATTATACCTAGATATCCCTATTATTGCCATAACTGGAAGCAACGGAAAGACTACCACAAAGGAATTGCTTCACCGAATTCTATTGCAACAGTATAACTGCTATGCGACTAAGGGAAATTTAAATAACCATATCGGCGTTCCACTTTCCTTATTGTCTCTGACAAAAAAGCATGACTTAGCAATTATTGAAATGGGTGCAAATCATCAAGGAGAGATAGACGCATATTGCCAGTGGGCACTTCCTGATTTCGGATTAATTACGAACATTGGGAAAGCACACTTAGAAGGTTTTGGTGGTATCGAGGGTGTTATTAAAGGTAAAACTGAATTGTACCGTTCTTTAGCGGAACGAGATGGCTTAATATTTTATAATGCAGAGGATATAATCTTGACTGAACAAAGTCGCTTAGTTGATGAAAGATTGAGTTATGGTCAAACCGGTAAAGTAGATTACTTATACACCTTATTGGATGAAAGTGAGTTTATAGGCATTGAGGTAAATGGACTTAAAATTCAAAGTAATCTAATTGGTCAATACAATGGTGTAAACATGGCTGCTGCCGTGGCAATAGGTCAATACTTAAAAGTGCCGTTAAAGAAGATGAAATCCGCTCTAGAGAGCTATGAGCCAGATAATAACCGCTCTCAAATGATAAAGTACGGAGACAACCAGGTTATTCTGGATGCCTATAATGCAAATCCAACGAGTATGATGGCGGCTTTAAGCTATTTTGAAAAGCTTGATGTAGCTAAGAAAGGTGTTTTCTTAGGAGATATGTTTGAAGTTGGAACGTCGAGTAACGATGAACATCAGCTACTTGTTAAGTATTTGGCCAAGAGTAATTTTGATTTTCATGTCTTGGTAGGAGAGTATTTCTTTGCTCAAAAAGATGAGAACGGCTTGTTTTTTAAAACTACAGAGGAAGCAAAAGAATGGTTCAGTAAAGAGCAATTTGAAGGATACACTTTTCTCGTAAAGGGTTCTCGAGGTATGCGGATGGAAATTATTCTACAAAAAAAAGGCTAATTTCAACTTTGAAATTAGCCCATTAAGTATGATTTAAACTGTATTATTTAATTCTCTTAATACTACATCCTTTAGCAGGTGTTTGATTGACTGTAATCTCTTGCCCACCACCTAGTTGATTCAAAGCATTGATTAAATATCGTTCGCTTACCGCATCTTTATCTTTACTATTGTCGTCAATAGAACCAGCATAGACTAGCACATTTTCACTATCGAAAAGAAACACATGTGGAGTAGTTTTCGCGCCAAATGCATTGGCTAGTTTTGAAGATTCATCTACTAAATATGGCGTACGGTAATTTGCCTCTTTAGCATGTGCTTGCATGTTTTTAAATGAATCATCACCATCTCTTTTGGCTTCATTTGAGTTAATTAAAGCAGTTCCTATTCCATATCGATTGGCTAATTGTGATACGTCATCATAGCGATCTTCCCATTGAATAACAAAAGGACAAGTGTTACAAGAGAAAACAACTAAGGTCCCGTTCTGTTGCTTAACACCTGAAAGCGACAATTTCTCGTTATCGATGTTTAACATTTCGTAGTCCATTAAAGGCATCCCCATTCCTAATTCAATAGTTGGAAATTGCTCTTTTTCTTCTTCTGTGCCTGGAGTAAAGGCTGAAAGTATAAGCGCAGTGCAGGCGATAAATAAGAATCCTAAATTTTTCATAATTGCTGTTTAGTTTTTTAACAAATAAAATGTCATTTTGTTTGAAAGGTATAACTCCATAAAGAGTTAAAATTTTATTTCTTAAAACTACATAATTTGCCTTACAAAGTCTTTATTTTGTAAGCGAATATGGGACTTAAGGAAAGTTTAACAAATTTGAAGACTGAAATTTCAGGAGAATTATACTCAGATGCTATGATGCGCGCTATGTATGCTACTGATGCTTCTGTATATCGTGAACTTCCTCAGGCGGTTACATTGCCCAAAACTATTGAAGATATTCAGCGCTTAGTACATTTTGCTATTGATCAAGGTCTAAGTCTTATTCCACGAGCAGCGGGAACATCTTTAGCTGGACAATGTGTCGGTAATGGAATAGTTGTAGATATCTCTAAACACTTCACGAAAATAATTGAACTTAATACGGAAGAAAAGTGGGTGATAGTTCAACCAGGTGTAATTCGGGATGAGTTGAATATGTTTTTAAAAGAGCATGGTTTGTTTTTTGGTCCTGAAACCTCCACCGCTAATAGAGCTATGATTGGTGGAATGGTGGGGAATAATGCCACAGGAACAAACTCTATAAAGTATGGAAATACTAGAGATCATGTTAAAGAGTTAGAATTAGTGTTGAGTGACGGGTCTCTAGTGAAAATTGGTCCAAAATCCTTAAAAGAACTTGAGGAAATACAATCAGGGGATAGTTTTGAATCTAAGCTATACAAACATTTGTTAGGTGTTTTGGCAGATGAAGGAACTCAGGCTGAGATATTAAAAGAGTTTCCTAAGGCATCTATTCATAGACGAAACACAGGATATGCAGTAGACGAGTTATTAAACAGTGAACCCTTTTTAAAGCAAGAGGAAGCATTCAATTTGTGTAAACTGATGGCTGGTTCTGAAGGAACTTTGGCTTTCATCACAGCAATCAAACTGAACCTTGTCGATCTCCCGCCAAAAGAACAAGTGTTGTTATGTCCGCATTTCAATTCGGTTCAAGAAGCACTCAAAGCTGTACAAAAAGTTATGACTTTAAATCCCTTTGCTTGCGAGCTAATGGATAAACTGATTATGGATTGCACCAAAGAAAATGCGGAATATAGTAAGTATCGTTATTTTTTGAATGGGGACCCTAAAGCCATTTTAATGATTGAGCTTCGAGCTGAATCGAAGGAGGCATTGAAAATACAAATTGAAGAAGCTACGGCAATTCTAAATGAGCAGACAGGTGCTTATGATTGTCCTGAAATTTTCCCTCCTAATGTTCAAAATGTTTGGAAGTTGAGAAAAGCGGGCTTGGGTTTATTGGCCAATATTCCAGGAGATAAAAAGGCGGTGGCTGTAATTGAGGATACTGCGGTGCATATTGATGATTTGCCCGAGTATATTGAGGAATTTACTGCAATGATGCAAAAGCATGGGCAGAACGCTGTTTATTATGCGCATGCGGGTGCAGGAGAATTACATCTTCGGCCAATATTAGATTTAAAGAAATCAAACGACGTCAAGCTGTTTGAAGAGATAGCTTGGGATACCGCTCGATTGGTAAAGAAGTATAAGGGTTCTCTTAGTGGAGAACACGGCGATGGAAGGGTGCGAGCAAGCTTTATCCCATTTATGTTGGGCGAAAAGAATTATCAGCTCCTACGGGATATTAAGGCAATTTGGGATCCACGGGGTGTTTTTAACGCTGGGAAGATTACCGATGCTCCGAAGATCGATGAGAATTTACGATATGAAATTGATGCGCCAGAACCTGTGTTAAAGACGATCTTAAATTTTGATGAAGAAGGCGGATTTTTACGTTTGACTGAGAAATGCAATGGGTCTGGAGATTGCAGAAAGACTCATTTAAGTGGGGGAACGATGTGCCCAAGTTATATGGCCTCAAAAGATGAAAAGGATACAACCAGGGCTCGTGCTAATGTGCTTAGAGAGTTTCTTACTCAGAATGATACAGAGCTTGAAAAGTGGACATCTGAAGAAATAATGGAGGCCTTAGATTTATGCTTAAGCTGCAAAGCCTGTAAAAGTGAATGTCCTAGTAATGTGGATATGGCCAGTTTAAAAGCCGAGTTCCTCTATCAATATCAAGAAAGAAAAGGTACCTCATTGAGGACTAAAATGTTCGGACATGTACAACAATTAAATGCTTTCGCATCTATATTTCCAAGCTTATCGAATACCATTAATTCAAGTGCTATTGGTAAAAAAGTATTAGGGATAGCTGAGGAAAGAACACCGCCTAAGTTGGCGAAAGAAACCTTGAAAAAATGGTTTCTCAAACGAGCTAAAAAAGGTGAAGGCAAACTTAAGTCTGTATACTTTTTTGCCGATGAGTTTACGAACTACTATGATGTAGAAGCGGGCCAAGCCACTGTGCTATTGTTGGAAGATTTAGGGTATGAGGTCAAGCTGGCACCCTTATCGGATAGTGGGAGAGCATTTATTTCTAAAGGGATGTTAAAGCAGGCGAAGCAGTTAGCGAACAAGAATGTTCAAGCGTTAATTCCGCTTGTTTCTGAAGATACTCCAATAGTGGGTGTAGAGCCTAGTGCTATTCTTTCTTTCAGGGATGAATACATACGCTTAGTGGATAATAAGGAGTTTAAAAATTCTTGCATTGTCAAACATAGTTATACCATTGAGGAATTCCTTGCTAGTGAATTTGAGAAGGGCTTTATTGATCCAGCTTTGTTTACTACTTCGCACAAACAAGTGGTCTTACATGGTCATTGTCACCAGAAAGCCATTAGTGAAGTGAGTTGTTCATCTACTATTCTTTCTATTCCTAGGAATTATCATGTGGAAACTTTAGCTACTGGTTGTTGCGGAATGGCTGGAAGCTTTGGCTATGAAAAGGAGCATTATCAAATTTCAATGGATATTGGTGAATTGGTGTTGTTTCCTTCAGTAAGAAAGTGTGCACCGGAAACGGTTGTTTCGGCGCCCGGAACAAGTTGTCGTCATCAGATATTCGATGGAACAAAGAGGAAGGCCTTGCACCCTGTTCAGGTGCTCTATGAGGCCTTACTTTAAGATCTTAGTAGCGATTAGATTTCACCATTCTTGACTTTTACTGTGCCGCTAATATTATAGATAACATAGTTGGTGAAGTTTTCATCAGCTTCGAAACCTGTACCATAGATAATTTCATCATCAGTAAGTATTTTTACAAACCCTTCTGATCTTATTTTTTTATCTATTTTATTCCATGTAAGATTTTCAGTGTTAAGCTGTTCCCCTTTTTTGTTTAGAATTACTACGTCTCCATTAACTTCCAGATCATCGCTATTATCTGTCATTTTACCCTCATTCGCTGAAAGCTCACTGTCTAGTACGCCCTCTTCGTTATAAACGTATAGTTTCATTCCATCGGGGAATGAGGTGTAAGGTAAGTCTGGTGGATCCGCGTTATATCTAACCGCAGTTGGAGCAACTATTTTTATGGTAGGAATAGCATCTTCTGTAAAAAGTATTTCAACTTCTTTACCTTGCTCTATGCTAACAAATTCTTCGCTTATCTTCTTGACTTCTTCTATATCATTACTGCATGCAGTAAGGAGGACGAGGCTGAAAATAACAATCCGTTTCCAAGTAATTGAAAACGGACTGTAGTTATGTGTTATATGGTCAAACATGCTTAGTCAGCTGTTCTTACCGTTGTAGTAGCTCCTATCCAACATCCAATACTATATGATGATCCCACACTAATATCTGGTCTCAGGAAAATATCAGATTTTGATGGCATATATTGATAGTATTTGTTAATCAAGTTTTGAGCTTTAGTAGAAACTGAAGGATCAATGTTTTTCGCTTTTGACCACATGTCTATTGCTGCCCAAACTACTACTTGACTATCCCATCCTGCACCACTTCCGCACTTTGAGCCACTAGATGCATACAATCTACCTATCAAGATATAAGGATCTCCCCATCCTGGACGCATTGCTGCTGCTTTGTATGCATACGTACGAGCAGAACTAAAGTCGCCCTTAGCTTGATAAAATTGAGCAATCGTTAACAAATTATCTGCTTTTGCATTGTCATCAGTTTCTGATTCATTAGCTTCTTGCATGTATTGAATAGCAGTTGAATAGCTACCATTTCCACTTGCACGTTTAGCTAGGAATGTTGCCAAAGCTGAACTCGGTTGTTGCTGATACACTTTTTCAGCAACTTCAAAGAAGATTGGGTTATCGTACAATTTTGCTGCTTTCAGCATTTTATACACTTTAACTTGAGTGCCTAAATCAGTTGGATTAGAGGCATATTTTTTCTCAGCCATTGCACCAATTGTTTCAGGATCTAGGTAACCATACTTTTCCATGTACTCAAAACACTTATCAGCAGTTCCTTTATATTTCCCAACACTATTTCCCTCGGACATATTGTGATCAGCAATTTCATTTATTTGGTCAAAGATGTCAAATACAGCTTCTTCATCAATTGCTTTAGCAGTTTTGTTAGCTTTGATTGCCATAATCATCCAAGGTGCAAGGAAGGCAGGACTAATATTTAACTTGGAAGTTCCTTCTTCTGAGTCAAACAATTCAACTGTTTTATTGAACAAGTTAAATACATAGGCTTCATTTCCTTTATTTTTATTACTGTACCAAGCGAAAGATTTTCTCATGCTTAAGTCAGCAGTCTCACCAAAACAATGTAACCTAATGTCATATATGGCAAGCATAGAATCGATGTAGGCGTTCTTTACACTCTCATCAGTAGCTGCTTCAGAGTAGGCTTTAAAAATATCAGACCCATCAAGATGTGGCGTTTCTCTAGCACTTGGAGCGTTTACATAAATGTATTTCCATCCTTTATAAGCATCTTTGTAATACCTTACTTTAGTAGCTAAGTCTTCTTGGCTATCTCCTTGTTTTTTGAATTCACGATAAAGTGAATAGTTTTGAATCGCTTTCAAACTATCTGGCCCCCATTGAGGAGAACCACAATTGATGGTTGTAGCATCGGCAATTGCTTGCACTCTAGCTGGATCATCTTGAGCGAAAGCTTGAAGGCTTGTAAGAGTAAGTATACTCAGTATGAGGTGTTTTATCGTTTTCATCTTTCTAATTTTAATCAAATTTCCTTTTAATAAACCATCGATCACTTAAAGAGTAGGCTAATGTTACTTTGTAATAGTTTTCTTTTACTGCTACATCGCTAACTATTCCTCTTCTTCCTATTTCTACGGTAAGGTTTAACTTACTATATGATCGATAGTTGCCCGAAGTCTTTCCGAACGGTAAACCAAGTCCAAATGTCGTGCCAAACTCCGGAACACCAATGTTATTAAATACTACGCGAGACTTCCCAAAGTGTGCACCCACTCGATAACTTACATTGCTACCGTATTTTTTGCTCTTATAGTTGGGCTTAATATCTCCGCCAACTTTCACATGCCATTCATTGTCGAGACTAAGGTTGTTTAAAGGGCTTGAGAATTTTTTCCAATTTTCGAAATGGAAATCTACGCCAGTTGTCCATCTATTTTCATTTCCAAAAGTAACTCCAGCACCAAAATAAGCGGGAAGAATGGTTTGTTCTTTCAAATCATAAACACCACCACTTGCAGAATCTATGGCTACTTCCTCATTAGTGAATACACTTGTGAAGCTTGAGTTTGAATATTTAGAAGAGAAACTTCTTATTTTATATGATGGAGAACCATAAGCTCCAAGGGTCATATATATGCTTTCACGGTCTTTGTTTTCATTTTCAAGTTTGTTAATTTTCACTTGATATTGGATGCCGAAATCAAAACTAAGGTCTTTTATACTAACGGTACTGTGCTTACTTGTGTTGATGTTGCCAATTGAATCTGCAAACAAAATGTTTTCTGATTCATCTAATTCCCCAAATAGGAAATTGGTATTCATACCTAGACTAAGGTTTTTAATTTGTACGCCATTACCCCAAAAAAGTTTATAGGTTGATCCGCTTCCTTTTTGCTGATAATTATAGCTAATCCCATCTTCCACTATATCAGAATTGTAGGTGTAATTTTTGAAAGAATATGGAAGAAGACCAACAGCCATGCTCCATTTTCTTTCCATGATTGGAAATGCAAGAGCTACATGGTTTATTCCACCGTTAGCTCCATCGGTTAATCGAGCACTATCAGAAACAACGTTCCCATTCAAGTGAAGACCAATGTCGAAAGTGGTAAATGTAAGCGCAGAGTAAGAAGCCGGATTGAGATAATTAATATCTCGAGAACTGCGAAATCCAGCTGCGATCCCTCCCATTCCTTTATTTGTAGCAAATGTTGGGCTGTGCATATTACCCAAACCAAATTGGCTTTGAGGAGAAAATGTCTGTGCCTGCAAACTTACGGCTATCAAAGACAGTGTAAGGAGGCTAAAAATAGATGAAAACTTAATCTGCATTGTATAATAAGATTCGGTTCAAGCCAATGGCTTGTAAATTTTGTTGCGCAAATATCTCATTTTTCAGGTGGAATTCAAACAAATAAGCATCTCCACCAGTTATTATTACTGTTAAATCATGATAAATAGCCTTGAAGCGCTCTATAGTCGCACTGATTTCGTTCAAGGCCCCGTTAAAGACCCCGCTTTCCATACTTTCTAATGTTGTCTTTCCCACAAGAGGAATATGAGTTGGTTTCTGCTGTTCAATTAACGGAAGATTTGCTGTTTGATTGTGCAAGGCCTTTCTTCTCATATCAAGACCAAGAGTAATTATCCCACCCTGAAAAACGCCTTCTTTGTCGATTAAATCGATAGTTATACAGGTTCCTGCACTTAGAATCAATGAGCTTCTGTTTGGAAATAAGTAGTTGGCTCCTACCGCTAATGCTATTCTATCCGTACCTAGAGTTTCTGGTGTATGGTAATTTAAGTTAATAGGGATTGGAGTATCTTTTGTAAGAATTAAAAACTGTTCTTCCTTTATGAAATCGGGAATGCTAGAAGAGCTTGAATAGATGCCTTGTTTAAACACACTTGATTGTAAAACAAGTTGGATGTTTTGTTCTTCTTCATTGAAAAAAGCGTACGACTGCACAATCTTTTCTTCTTCTATAAAGTAGATTTTAGTTTTTGTATTGCCTTGGTCAATTAAACAATTCATTCCTTGTATATAATTAGTTAGCTTTTTTTACACCGTTTTCAAAAGGAACCACGTACGCATATTTATGCCCATTTCTTTTAACATCTAAGCAAAAGTCATTGGCTTGTTTAAGATTTTTAAAATTGCCAATTACATAGTGGAAATAATCATCGTTAAAATAGGTTTCATAACCTTTTAAGTGGTCGTAATAATTGACGTCTATTGGTATTTCTCTTCTCAAGCTTAGGAATTGAACTTTATAGGTAATCCCCTCGTAGAAAATAGGGGTGCTTGAAGTTGTTTCATTCCTTTCCTCTTCTTCTAGAAAGCCACCAAGGGCTAACAGTAAATGGTTGTTAACTTCTAGCGTGAATTCTTTGCTTTCGTTCAATGGTCTACGAGTTACGGTGAGCACTTCTGCAACGTCATCTATTATGGCATCACTTAACTCGTATTCTACTTCTTTTAATTCTCCGCTAAACTTATGTCTTACTTGTTCCGAAGCAGCACTCATCCATTGCCTTTCGGTAACTGAAATAGGTACGGAAAGATTGTTTTTTTCTACTTGAGACACGGGCATAATAGCGTATTTAGCCAGACCTCCATTATCGTACATCCCGCTGAAGGTTGGGAGGTATCCTACATCTTTTGTAAATGCAACGCCTGAACTTTTATTTTTTTCTACAACAACCTCAAGTATACAAGCACTGTTGTTTATTGGAGAAGCTTTGGTGCTTACAAAATCACCTAAGGAATAAGCGATAATTCTATTTGTTAGATACCCATTAATCACGTGGTCGCTCACATTTACATCTTGTACCACACGTGAGTTGGAGCCAACTACAATATTAGCGCCTTCTTGGATGCACAAATCAGCTAATTTTACTTGTGTTTTATTTGGAGAAGATTCGTATTCTTCCCCCCAATTCATATAGACTATGGTAAAATCGGCACCCCGGTTTTTAGCTAGTAATAAATCTCTTTTAATAATTTCCTCTTTAACTCCATTAACTAGAGGAGATAGCTCGGGGTAGTAAGGCATCCCTTCTATATAGTTAAGGAAGGCTATCTTAATTCCGTATTTTTCTATAATCGTGGGATTTCTCTCATATCGATCTTCTTCGTGTTCAAAAGAGCCTATTTGAGTTATATTAATATCATTTAAAAATTCTTGGTTCGCCTTCCAATCATCTAATTCCTGATGAACTGCGCTTTTATTAGCATTCATCAAAAGGTTAAATCCTGCATATTTTAATGCTATTCCATACTCATCTGGAATAGACTTGAGCCCAGATTCCAAATAGTCGTCTGACTGAGCAAAGGAGTTATCCAAATTACCTACAACAATGTCGCCCAAATTTAGCAGTGGGCGGATATAATGAAAAATGTATTGAAAATCATACTGATCCTTACTTGGAATGTATGAAGCATCAAGAATTTGCTGATTGATTGTTAAATCTCCGACAAGGATGATTTTCAAAAAATCACTAGTATCATTATTTACATACTGTTGTTGTGCTTGTATGTAAAAGCAACTAATTATTGATAAGGCTATTAGCCAATTCTTTAATTTCATTCGACTCTATGGTTTGATATTTTATATGTTTGTTTTTTGCAACGGCTAGCATTCCTTTAGCTACATCATTCGCTTGAATGCTGCGATATTTCTTTAATTTCCCTTGAAGTAAACACTCTAAAGGGGGCATAAAGGTCATCGCTAATTTTTCCCCAAATCTCTTTTCTTTTCGATTCCCTAAAAGAAGTGAAGGTTGGTAAATATTTAAGGATTGAAACTGTAATGCTTGCAATTCTTTTTCTAATTCTCCTTTTACCTGGTTATAAAAGATTGATGATTGCGCATCTGCTCCTAAAGCTGTAACAACATGATAGGATTTGCAATCATTGACTTTAAGGGCTTTGGCAAGCTGTAGAGGGAAATGGAAGTCTACCTTTTTAAAGGCTTTTTGAGAACCGGCTTTTTTAATGGTGCTGCCCAAACAACAAAATGCTTGGTCCACGTTTGGAATGTTGGAATAGCTTTCTTCATTGTTAAAATCAAAAATGCGCTCCTCTAGCTTTGGATGCTCTTTCCCACTTGATTTTCTTACCAGACTAAAAACCGAATCAAAGCTATTGTCATCTAGTAAGAGGTCCAATAAATGTCCTCCAACTAAGCCACTTGCTCCTGCTATTAAAACGGTCTTCTTCATATTGAGATTACTTCTCTTGATGTAAAGATAAACACATAACTTTGTTCTATGGATTTTTGGCAAATAATACTTGTTCTTGTAGTTGGATTCGTGGCGGGTATTATTAATGTTATGGCTGGAGGTGGTTCATTATTAACCATGCCTTTGTTGATTTTTTTAGGGCTTGATTCTACCATGGCAAATGGCACTAATCGGATAGCCATTCTATTTCAAAACGCTACGGCTATTGGAGGATATCAAAGTAAGGGGCAGAGCCCAGGAAGCTTTGGCATTTATTTAGGAATTGCTGCGCTTTTCGGAGCCATAATCGGTTCGAAAATTGCACTTGAAATACCCGATGGTATATTTAATAAAATTCTAGCAATTGTGATGGTATTGGTAGTCTTAATGACTTTGATTAATCCTTCGCTTAAACTTAAAGATGGTGAAGAGCTCATCCTCCGCTTAGGTAAAAAACACAAGATCATGGCTGTTATTGCTTTGTTCTTAGTAGGTATATATGGTGGTTTTATTCAGGCGGGAACCGGTTTGTTTATTATGGCTGCATTGAGCTTCATAAATAGATACACCTTACTTCAGGCTAATGTAGCAAAAGCTACGATTATGTTTATCTATACCTTATCTGCTATAGCGATTTTTGCTTATGATGGACAAATTAATCTATTGTACGGATTAGCCTTAGCCATTAGTATGTCTATTGGTGCATGGTGGGCCAGCAGATGGTCTACAGGTTCTGGCCAGAAGTATATTAAATGGTTTATGGTTATTGCCGTCACGATTATGGCAATAAGTCTTTGGCTAAAATCTTAAGCTATTTTATAGGATAGTAACTTTAGTGTTCCATTTTCTTGGGTCGCTTTCGGCTTCAGGATCAGTTATATATTCTTCAATAGCTGGTCCAACATATTCTAGCTGATTAGCAATTAGGTAACCCTCAATAAGCCCATGAACTTCGCCTAAGCCTTCATAAGCGCCATAGTAATCAACCATAACGGCTTTCGATTCAGGTATAGTAATTATTGTAGTTCCCTCAGGTGCTTTTGTTCCAGAGGCCACAGGTATCGCTGCTGCAAGGTCAGTACGCATATTTTTCATATCCCAGGTAAAATATAATCCAGAGGGCATTCCACCTTCCATGGTTACTCCAGATTTCATAATTTCATATAATTGTTTGCGTAAAAAGATTGAGTTTTCACTCGTCCAAGAATAGCCACTTTCTATTTCTCCGTCAGTTCCGGAAAGCATCCATTCCATGGTGGAATCTTTGGCGTACCAAGGAGACCAATGTTGCCAATTCTCAAAATAGTTCACTTGTTGCCAGACCACATCAGCAGGTGCGTCAATAACTATTGAACGCTCTACGGCGTAATCTTTCTTACAAGAGCTAAACACTAGTAAAGCGGATATGATCAAAAAGAGTATTTTTCCATAGGTCTAGGTTTGAGTAATAAATATAAGGAATTTAGAATAATTTAGTATAACTCATCAAAGATAGAGGTCTCTTCAAAAGAGTCGTTAAGTATTTCATATACGGTATGATGATAAGCTGAATGTTTGGGTAAATTGTTATGCCTTCCACCTTTAATACGAATTAAATGACTTCTCTTGTTCAACTGACTTAGCTTAAGGGCATGTCGATATGGGATAAGTTTATCATCTGTGCCATGAATAATGAAAATAGGGCACTTCACATTTTGAATGTGCTGATCGGTCCGAATGTGATAATTTAAAATGGAGGCAACGGGTAAAAAAGGAAGGTACATTTTGATTAGGTGATACATGCTGTAATATGGCGAATCTAAAATCAATTTTTTAGGATGATTACTAGCTGCTAAACTAGCAGCGAATCCAGAACCGATGCTTCTTCCGTAGATTATGATATCGCTTTCCGCATAAAACTTCTTAAGATATTTATAAGCTATCTGGGTGTCTAATTCAATATTCCTTTCGGAACGTTTACCTGTTGATTTTCCAAAACCACGATAATCAATTACAAAGAAATCGAAACCCTTACTTAAAAAATCTCTTGCATATTTTCCCCACCCTTTAATACTTCGCGTATTCCCTTTGAAATAGAAAACGACCCCTTTGCTTTTGGGTAATTGAAAATGTAAGCCATTAATTAGCTCATCATCTTCTGTGTCAAGAAAAAATTCGTAATGTGGATATTCAAACTGATATTTAAAATCTAAGTCTAATTTTTCAGGATGGAATAGGAAAAGTTCTTGAGTGTAGTAAAAAATCAAGCAAATGCCAAGGTATGCTAGAGCTATGATACCTATCCATTCTAAAATTGTCATACTGAAAGGTAGCTATAATTAACGGAAAAATAATTTTGGAATAGACTAAAAGTTAAACTCTAAGGTGTCGCCTGGCTTGAATTTGTTAGAGTCTTTTTCATCAGGTTTTTCTTCAGATTTTGGTTCTGCCTTAATTGGCTCTTTTTCAAGCTTGACTTCTGTTTGTTCTATAACCTCCACTTCCTCAACTGGGTCAAGGATTACTTTTTCAGGCTCCTTTTCTTCAGGTATTACTGGTTTCTCGACTTCAAGTAGTTTGATTTTTCCACTAATTGGATAAGCACTTAATTTGTTGCCGAGTGCTTTCCACCCTTTTACATCAATAAACTCATGAAGATCTACTTGTTCTTCTATTTTTTCTTTACTCTTTCCTTTTAAAATATTGAACTGAACTGTAGCTTGGTCTTCTGAAGAAACGACTGCAATGCTGGATCTTTTATGATCAGTAATAAAGTGAAATTTTTGTCCTTCACTTTTAGTTTCTATATGGAATCTCTTTACATAATGCTCCTTTGATTCACCATCATAGTAGATGCAAGAAATTGTGCGCCCTTCTTGATATTTTTCTACTAGGATAATGTTCGCCATATCATATCGATGGGCTAACTCAAAATTAGTCAACTCATATTCGCCTGCTTTAAAAACAATCAATATTTGATCTCCAGTATTGAAATTCCCTAAGTAATCACCCCTTTCATCTTTGTTTAAACGACCTACAGTTTGGTCTATCCAAATATCTACACCACCTAAGGTCGATGCACCTATGGATTTTTGTTCTACCTTTCGAATAGGGTACTTAGTAATAACATTACCTGCAGAATTTCTTCCCTTTATTGATAATTCCCCAAAGTCATAATCGAATTGTTTTTGACGGGCTTTTGCGTTTGCACTTAATTGTATGCTTACAATTTCTTCTTCGCTATTTGGGTGAACAGCAAAGTAAATTACTTTAGCCTTATCCGACTTAGTAAGCGGGTACTCTTTATCTCTGGTAATTGATTTTACAGCAAATCTTTTTACATAATTCTTGCCATCTGGGAGGTTGGCATAGATCAAGTGATAAATGGTTCGTTCATCGCCTTTTTTCCAGACTGCTACATGAAGGATATCTTTCCCCACGAATTTTTTGTCTTCGATTCTAGAGACGACCATAGCGCCATCTTTTCTAAAGATAATTACATCATCAATATCGCTGCAATCACAGACAAATTCGTCCTTTTTCAATCCAGAGCCAATAAATCCTTCAGCACGATTGACGTACAATTTAGAGTTGTTTGCAGCTACTTGGCTGATTTCGATGTTTTCAAAGTTGCGAATTTCAGTTTTTCGCTCTTGCCCTTTGCCATACTTCGTTAACAAGTTGTCAAAATAGGCAATGGCATAATCTGTTAAGTTTGCCAAATGATGAGCAACAACTTCTAATTCTTTTTCCAAATTCTTGATGTACTCATCCGCTTTGAATGAATCAAACTTGGAAATTCGTTTTATTTTTATTTCTGTAAGCTTGGCAATATCCTCATCCGTGAGATCTCGAATCAAGCTTATGGCATCCTTATCTTTACTAGGCTTTGAAGGTGTAGAAATGAATTTGTAAAGACCGGTATAGATGTTTTGAATTACTTCTTCCCAAGTTTCAGCTTCCTCTATATCTCGATAAATTCTATTCTCAATAAAAAGCTTCTCAAGAGAAGACATGTGCCATTTTTCATTAAGCTCAGCTTGCTTAATTTCTAACTCTCTTTTAAGTAAAGCCTTGGTATTTTCTGTGGAGGTTTGAAGTATATCTTCAACACTCAAGAAATGCGGTTTATCATTGATAATTACGCAAGCGTTCGGTGAAATACTTTGTTCACATTGTGTAAAAGCATAAAGCGCATCAATAGTCACATCAGGAGAAACGCCTGCTTGCAATTCTATTTCTATTTCGACGTCCTTAGCGGTATTGTCGACTATCTTTTTAATTTTAATTTTTCCTTTATCCCCAGCTTTAATGATTGAGTCAATTAAGGAAGATGTGGTGGTCGCGAATGGGATTTCTTTAATCTTTAAAAACTTCTTATCGCTTACTTCAATTTTCGCTCTAACTTTCACTTTGCCACCTCGCTTACCCGCATGGTAATCATTGACATCTACATACCCTCCAGTATCGAAATCAGGGTAAATTGTTACTTTTTTACCTTTTAAGATTTTGATAGAAGCTTGAATTAGCTCGATGAAATTATGGGGAAGAATTTTAGTAGAAAGCCCTACAGCAATCCCTTCCACTCCTTGAGAAAGTAAAAGAGGAAACTTAGCTGGCAAGGCAAGGGGTTCATTTTTTCTACCATCATATGATAGTTGCCAATCCGTGGTTTCTTTATTAAAAAGAACATCTAAGGCGAACTTGGTTAAACGAGCTTCAATATATCTTGGTGCTGCAGCTCTATCGCCGGTTCGAACATCTCCCCAGTTTCCCTGGCAATCAATCAATAAGTTCTTTTGTCCTAGCTTGACTAATGCATCGCCGATGGCGGCATCCCCGTGTGGGTGATATTGCATGGTTTGACCGATGATATTCGCAACTTTATGAAAACGACCATCATCCATTTCCTTCATGGCATGCAAGATCCTTCTTTGAACGGGCTTCATCCCGTCATTGATAAGTGGAACGGCACGCTCAAGAATAACATAACTGGCATAGTCCAAGAACCAATCTTGGTACATTCCATCTACCTTGATTACATTACTTGGATTCTGCGCTGAATTATCTTCGTTCTGATTGATTTCGTCCATTTAATCTTTGGTCTTTACCCGGCATGATGAGCACAAATAGGTTTAACACGCCTTCAACAGATACAAAGATAAATGCTTTTAAATATTACAAAAGTATTTCTATCCACACCTTTCTAAGTATAACTAATAAAAATGGAGCAAGTACTGAACAACTATTGACTCAATAGCTCTTTAATCTGCTCAGTTGCCGCTTTGGTTTTTACTTTTGAAATAACCTCAATTATCTTATCGTTCTCATCAATAAGGAAAGTTGTTCGATGTGTCCCATCATATTCTCTACCCATAAATTTTTTCTTACCCCATACTTTATAAGCATGATGTACAGTCAAATCTGTGTCTGCAATTAAGGGGAACGGAAGGTCGTACTTATCAATGAATTTTAAATGCGATTTTTCACCTTGACTGCTTACACCAATAACAACGAATCCCATATCTTGGAGTTCGCTAAAATGGTCCCTAAAGTTGCATGCATTTGCAGTGCACCCTGGTGTGTTGTCTTTTGGATAGAAGTAAAGGATTTTCTTTTTTCCTTTAAATTGACCTAAGCTGATGGTGGCCCCATTTTGATCTATTGCTTCAAAGCTAGGTGCTTTATCGCCATGTTGTAAATTCATTTATCTGTTGTTTATTTATTCATTTAACGATTCAAAGATAAAGTTTGTTCGTCTTTAGACAATTACTTCCTTAGAAACCTCATAAAATCTCAGTAAATTTACTTTTATGATTATACAAGAGCTCATTAATTTTTTGGAAGAAATAGCCCCTCCAGCTTTACAAGAAAGTTATGATAACGCTGGTTTGATTGTTGGTGACGCTAAACAAGAGTTTACGAAAGCCATTGTTTGTTTGGATGCCATCGAAGAAGTTATTGATGAAGCTATTCAAAAAGGTGCAAATTTGGTTATTGCTCATCATCCTATTGTATTCAGTGGCATCAAGAAATTGAATGGCAAAAATTACGTGGAGAGAACGGTAATCAAAGCGATTAAGAATGATATAGCAATCTATGCTATCCATACCAACCTAGATAATGTTAATGATGGAGTTAACAAAAAGATTGCGGATAAGTTAGGGCTCGAGGATGTGGAAATTTTATCTCCTAAAATGAATTGCCTTTCGAAAGTGGTGTGCTTTGTCCCTTTGAATGCAAAGAAGAAGGTAATGCAAGCCATGTTTGAGGCTGGTGCTGGTCGAATTGGTAATTATAGTGAAGCTAGTTTTTCACATGAAGGTGAGGGGACGTTTAAAGGGAATTCAAGTAGTACGCCCGCTATAGGAGAGCTTAATAAACTAGAAAAAGTAAAAGAAGCCAGAGTAGAGGTTTTGGTGGAAAATTATAGGTTGAGTAAGGTGCTAAGCGCCATGCAAGATGAACACCCTTATGAAGAGGTCGCTTATGATGTTATTGAATTGAAAAATGTACATAATGAAATAGGTGCAGGAATGATTGGAGTTCTCCCTAAAGAACTGGAGGTTTCACAATTTTTTAAAATGCTTCAGGAGAAATTTCAGGTGCCTGTTGTACGACACACCACTTTTGTAAAGGATAAAATAAGGCGAGTTGCATTATGTGGCGGGTCTGGAAGTTTTTTGCTTTCCTTGGCGAAACGAAAAAATGCAGATGTTTTTTTAACAGGTGATTTTAGGTACCATGAATTTTTCGATGCTGATAATCAGTTGATTATAGCAGATGTCGGGCACTACGAAAGCGAACAATTTACTTCAGAGCTTTTAATAGAGAATTTGAACAAAAAATTTCGTAATTTTGCATTCCTTTTGACGGAAATAAACACAAATCCAGTAAACTATTTTATATAAATACAGATGGCAAAGAAAGAACTTACAGCAGCGGAAAAAATGGGAGCCTTGAACAATCTTCAAAAGATTGATACAAAAATTGATAAAATTCAGACTCTAAAAGGTGAGCTTCCAATGGAAGTTGAGGACTTAGAAGATGAGTTAGCCGGTCTTAATACTCGAATTGGTAAAATCGATGATGAGATTACGGAAGTTGAAGAAGAATTAAGCGGTAGAGAAACCTCAATAAAAAAATCTAATGAGCTAATCAGCAAGTATGAGAAGCAAATGGATAATGTAAAGAATAGTCGTGAATTTGACGCATTGACTAAAGAAGTTGGAATGCAGAAGCTAGAGATTCAATTAGCTGAAAAGAAAATCAGACATGCTAAAGAAAGCTTGGATAGCAAGAAAGCTTACTTTGATGAAAGTAAAGCAAAAGTTGCTGGTTTTGATAAGCAATTGAAAGAGAAGCAAGCAGAACTAGAGCGTATTACTAAGGAAACGGATGCTGAAGAAAAGTCATTGGTGACTAAATCTGAAAAAGCACGTGGAAAAGTTGAAGAGTCATTATTAAAAGCTTACGATCGTATTCGTAAAGCATATAAAGATGGTTTAGCTATAGTAAGTGTTGAAAGAGATTCATGCGGTGGTTGCCATGCAACTATCCCACCTCAAGTTCAAATTGACATTGATGATCAAAAGAAAATTATTATTTGTGAGCATTGCGGAAGAATATTAGTTCCAGATTACGAAGTTGTAAAGCAACTATAAGCAAATGAATACATACGAGAAGCCCAATTTTGACATTCAAAATTGGGCTTCTTTATGAATAGGCATGTATTTAGGCTAAACATTATGATCCTGGATAGCAATTGTGATTTATGCGCTATTTTTAAGTATGGCAAACAATGTTTATATTGAAGGTGGATTGCTGTCATAATCTAAACTAGTTAGTCTACAATTTTCTCTTCATTACTAAAAACAAACCCTAAACGCTTACTTGTTTTATGCGTTATCGTTCCAGTTTGTTGAATTCGTTCTCCTACAGTAATTTCTTTAATTTCTTGATACAGAGGTGCCCATAAATCAAAATCAATAGAGAAAATCATAGCTTGTTCTATGACTAAAGCTAGGACATCCTTGTTCATAACTAGATTGTCGAAGTCTTTAAATAAGAAACCTAATTGATCTTCACCCTCTATGAAAAAATGACCTTCATGATTAATGAAAATCCGAGCTACTAAATAGCCTGAATCACCATAACGCGAATATTTAAAAGAGTCAGCAAGGAAATTATACACTTCAATCATTCCACAATACTTTCTATTTTCATCTTCAAGTACATAGGGAGATTGGTGAATAAAAAACTCATCTGGAAAATTGAAAACGTTCGTGTGCATGTTAAAAGTTAAAACATCTCCGGCAAATTGTAGCTCAGCTTCAAATTTCCCATTTTCGCTATACTTTATATCAAACAAATCTTCCTTACACATATTGTTAAGGTCTTTCGAATGTTGTTCGATAAGCTCTTTTAATTCATCAAAAACGGAAAGTGTTTTTTGATAAACCTTTTGCTTAAGGTTCCCTTTCCCTTTTAAGTGAAGTCCAATTTGTTCTAGATTCGTATTTTTCATATATTCAATTTCTTAGGAAACAAACTATAAAATCCATAAGTCCAATGCTTAATAGGCTCGAGCAAAAATAACTTTATGTTTTGCTTCCTTGCCAGAATAAACACATGGTCCAGTTGGCACATTATCGTCTAGAGGAATACACCTAATAGTTGCGCCTGTTTCTTCTTTTATTTTTTCTTCTGTTTCGGAAGTTCCATCCCAGTTCGCAACAATAAACCCACCCTTATTCTCTAATACATCTTTGAATTCAGCAATATTACTTGCTTGATGAGTATTGCTTGAGCGATGTTCTTGAGCTCTCGTAAGTAGATTGTTTTCAATATCTTCCAACAAACCACTAATCGTTCCTACAATATCTTCGCTAGACTGAGTTTCTTTTTCTTTAGTATCTCTTCTAGCTATTTCTACTGTTCCATTTTCTAAATCTCTTGGACCAATTACAATCCGAGTTGGATATCCTTTAAGTTCATATTCAGCAAATTTAAATCCTGGACGTTTAGTTTCATCATCGTCAATTTGAACACGCATTCCAGCTTTTCTTAAATCCTCAGCCATTTGCTGTGCTTTTTCCATCAACTGATCATTAATCTCCGGTTTATTCTTCAAGAAGAATGGGATAATTACAGCGTGAAAGGGGGCTAGTTTAGGAGGAAGGATTAAACCTTCATCATCACTATGAGTCATTATTAATGCGCCCATTAATCTAGTGGAAACTCCCCAAGATGTTGCCCATACATATTCCTCTTTCCCTTCTTTATCTGCAAACTTCACATCAAAAGCTTTGGCAAAATTCTGCCCAAGAAAATGACTAGTACCGGCTTGCAATGCTTTACCATCTTGCATCAAAGCCTCAATGCAATAAGTCTCTACTGCACCAGCGAAACGTTCATTCGCACTTTTTAATCCTTTGATTACAGGCATGGCCATCATGTTTTCTGCAAACTCAGCGTAAACATCCAGCATCTTTTCTGCTTCATCAATAGCTTCTTGCTGTAAAGCATGAGCAGTATGCCCTTCTTGCCATAAGAATTCAGAAGTTCTTAGAAACAATCTAGTTCTTAATTCCCACCTTACCACGTTGGCCCATTGGTTAATTAGTAATGGAAGGTCTCTATAAGATTGAATCCAATTCTTGTAAGAATTCCAAATGATTGTTTCTGAAGTGGGTCGAACAATAAGTTCTTCTTCCAATTTAGCATCAGGATCAACAATTAGGCCTTTCCCGTCAGGAGAGTTTTTTAATCGATAATGAGTAACTACAGCACATTCTTTGGCAAAACCCTCAACGTGCTCTGCTTCTTTACTCAAATAACTTTTTGGGATGAATAAAGGAAAGTATGCATTTACATGCCCTGTCTCTTTAAAACGCTTGTCTAAAGCTTCTTTCATTAACTCCCAGATTGCAAAACCATAAGGTTTGATAACCATACACCCGCGAACATCGCTGTGTTCAGCAAGGCCTGATTTCAATACAAGTTCATTGTACCATTGCGAATAATCGTCTTTTCGTTTTGTTAAACCTTTACTCATCGGAATTTATTTGGTATGCTATTTGTTATATTTATGATGGCAAAAGTAAAGAAATTAAAATTTTTGCCGTCTTTAACCACTATAAAAATATATGCCATGAATAATTTAATGAAATTCTTATTTGCTTTCACCCTAAGCTGGCTTATTCCTATTGACTCAAACGCTCAGTTTGATGACGTATATTATGATTCATCACAAGATAACTGGAATTCTAATAGTTCCTATAGTGATTATGATTCTCCTAATGAAGAATCTTCATATAGCGAAAGCTATTACGATGAGGATGGAGATACTTATGTAACGAATAATTATTACAATGATAATTATGATGAAGATTACGAATACTCAAAAAAACTAAGAAGGTACTATCAGCCATCAGTTGGCTTGAGTTACTATAATTACTATTATACTGATTATTACACCTATAACAATTTTTACAACCCGTATTTAATGTATGGCAACAATTGGGGCTGGAATAATTGGGGCTGGAATAGACCTGTAGTAAGTATTAATATTTATCAAGGTAATTTCGGATGGAATCCTTATGCGTACAATAATTGGGGCTTCAATAACTATTATGGATATAATAATTGGGGCTGGAATCAATGGGGAGGGTACAACTACAATCCTTGGGGCGGGAATGCTGGTTACGGTCATCATCATCATGGGTACAATAACAATTGGAATAATCCATGGGGAAATCCGAATTACGGAGTAAGTAACCCTTGGTGTGTGGGTTATGCTTACTATGGTAACGGCTATAGAAGTGAAAACACGTATTACGGTCCAAGAACTACCTCTGCTAGCACAGGTGGAAGTACAACTATTAAACAACCTCAACTAGATGGAAAAGCTCCACAAGGATTAGCAGGTAGCTATACAATCAAGGATAAAGCTCCTTCTCAAGTATCGGTTAATTCACCGGTGGTAAAAACACCATCTGCTACGCTTAGTGGAAATGGAGTTAAACAAGCTAATGTGGGAGGTTCATATTCTCCTTCGCAATCAAGTGCTGTAAAGGCCCCTTCGAATGAGTATATAATAAAATCACCATCAAGCGGAAGTGCACAGACTCCAAGTAAAGGAAACAATCCAATTCAATATACGCCGTCAAATAGCGGCAATGTGAAATCACCTGCTAATGGAAATGTACAATACAACCCATATAACAATGGTAATGTGAAAGCTCCATCGAATGGGGTTAATCCTTCTTCGTCGCAATATGATAATTACAACATGCCTTCTAATTCAGTGAAGACGCCTAGTAGTTCTCAAATCAACAAGCCAAATACGAATGTTTATAAGGCACCTAGCAATACTAATGTAAATAAGCCAAATACGAATGTTTATAAAGCTCCTAGTAATACCAATGTAAATAAACCGAGTTCTAAGGTGTATAAGGCACCAACTAAGACAAAAGTGAATAAGCCTAGTAGTAATACTTACAAAGCGCCTAGCAATTCATATAACAAGCCTAGTAATAATTCTTACAAAGCACCAAGCGGAGGCAACTCTAGTTCTCCAAGCGTGAGTCCTTCAAAAGGTGGCGGAGCTTCATACAAAAAGAATTAAGAAGTATTTATGAGTAGTAGCTTTAAGTTTGTTTTTATCGGGTTAATATCAATTTGTAGTGTAGGTCTTTTTGCTCAGGGCTATGAAGCCGATATCTTAAGATTTTCCTTCAATAATTATGCGGGATCAGCTAGATATGTAGCCCTTGGAGGAGCATTTTCAAGTATTGGTGCAGATTTATCGAATTTTAGTCATAATCCTGCGGGAGTAGGTATGTATAGAAATTCAATTGCGCAGTTTTCGGGAGGTGTAAACTTCGCAAATAATCGCTCAACTTATTTGGGTAATGAAGAAACAGATTTCAAATTGAATCTATCTATCCCTAGTCTGGGAGTGGTTTTTGCCACAAATAAACCCAGTAAAAATGGGATGTTTAGAGGGGCAACTGTGGGTTTTGCATTTAACAGGTTAGGGGAATATAATAGTAGTGAAAAAATTACTGCGCTTAATACGACTCCTCGATCATCTATCTCTTGGAATTGGGCGAACGAAATGTCGGATGTCTATAATGGTCAGTTTATCAATGAGACTTCGGTAGATCAAGTTTCTTTTAACACCTATACAGGGTATTATGGGTTTTTAGCTAATTATGATTCTAGCCTATTAGATTATACAAGCCCAGTGCTAGATTCTGTTCAACAAACTAGATATGTAGACTCTAAAGGAGGAAAAAATGAGATGGTTCTCGCTTTAGGGACTAACTATTTAGATAAACTTTTTATTGGAGCGAGCATTGGTATCCCTTTGATCAATTACAGCAGAGAGTCAAGATTTATCGAAGAAGATGCCGCTATTTCAGACATCAATACCTTCTTTAATGAATTCGAATTAAAAGAAGATTATAAGACTGAAGGCTTAGGTTTTAACTTTAAGTTAGGCGCTTTATATAAGGTGAATAGATGGGTGAGAATTGGAGGAGCCTTCCATACTCCAGAGCGAATTAGTTTTACGGAAAGGTATTCATCGAACTTAACTAGCGATATGGATTTTGACGATTTCGATATTGAGTCGGGCGAAGGCCTTTTTCAATATAGAGTCCGTTTGCCATGGAGAGCAAATGTTGGAGCCAGTCTATTCTTTAAGGAAAAGGGATTCTTGTCCGTAGATTATGAAGCTGTTGGGTTCAATGCTATGCGCTATACTTTTGAAAATGATTTCAGAGAATTGTCAGATGATATTAATGCAAATCTAAAGGCGAAATACAAAGTTAGTCATAGTGTAAGAGTTGGAATTGAAGGAGTGATTAAGAAATTCCGAATTCGAGGGGGATACAACTACGCAGATAGTCCAATCAGGAAACAATTTCAGGTGGAAGGATTTAACTATTCGCGACACACTATTTCAGGAGGTTTTGGATTCATGCTAGACAAAGTAGCTGTCGATTTTGCTTATCAGCACAACGTTAATAAACAATTTGAGCAGCCATACACAGTTTCGAATGCCAATGTTTCTGGAATTAACCGAAATACCACCCAAGGACTAGGCATAGTTACTTTTTCCTATAAATTGAGATAGACATTCTATTTTTATTCTTTATGATTTGCTTACTTTTGACAAGTGTTTAGTTTTCGCCTATTATTCTTCTTACTTCTACTCACCTCGAGTGTAGTTTGCTCTGCTCAAAGCTTTGATTTCAACAAGCAATGTGAGGAGGCTTATCAGCATATTGTTTCTTTAAAACTGGCGAAAGGGAAGGAATTTATTAGTCAAGAGCTCATCGCTAATCCTAATAATTTAATTCCAGTATTCTTAGAAAATTACATAGATTTCTTAGAGGTCTATACCTCTGGTTCAGTAAGTGATTACGAAGGCAAGAAGAAAACCTTTGACAACCGTATTAGTGAATTAAAGAGTGGGGATAAATCTTCTCCTTATTATTTATATGCTCAAGCCGAAATACATACCCAATCGGCTGTCCTTCACATAAAGTTTGGCGAATATATTGCCACAATTTTTGATCTTAAAAAGGCGATAAAGAAGTTGGAAGCGAACCAAAATGAGTTTCCAGACTTTGTTCCAAACCAAAAGAGTTTGGGGATGTTATATGCCATATTAGGAAGTATTCCTCAGCAATATCAAGGGACCTTAGACTTTATCGGTTTGGGTGGTGATGTTACAGGTGGTATGAAAATGTTAAAAATTGCAGTAAAAGATAGCGCTCACCCTTTTCAACATGAAGCTGCAACTATTTATGCATTTATGTTGCTGCATATTCAAAATGATCCGGATAAGGCTTGGCAAGTGTTGAAAGAAAATAATTTTAATGCGCAATCTAATCTGATGGATGCCTATTCTTTTGGCCATATTGGAATTTATGGCAACAATTGCGATGAAGGTATATCTGCTCTAATCAATAGACCAAAGGAATCAGCCTACCACTCTTTTCCAATCACTGATTTTCTTTTGGGTTTGGGAAAGACTTATAGGCAGGATAGTGATGCAAATGTATATTTTCAGAAATTTCTTGGGCAAAATAAGGGGGAAGATTACATTAAATCTACTTGGCATAAGATGGCGTGGAATGAATTGATTAAGGGCAATGAGGATAAATACAAGATGTATTTGCAAAAGGTTGCGAACGAAGGACGCGCTTTAATCGATACGGATAAGCAAGCAAAAAAAGAATTGGATAATCAACAGCTACCTAATCCTATTTTGTTGAAAGCGAGAATGCTTACAGACGGTAAATACCTGGATAGAGCTTTAGTTATATTACAATCGCAAACCGTGAATAGTTTTAAAAATAGTTATGATAAAACTGAATATTTGTATCGATTGGCTCGTGCTTATGATAAGGCTAAACAACATTCAAAGGCTATTCAGTATTATGAAATCACTATAGTAAATGGACGTAATGTTCCTTATTACTACGGGGCGAATGCAGCGTATTTATTAGGCTTTCTTTATGAACAGCAATTGAATCGCTTACAAGCCGTTAAAAATTACAATCTTTGCTTATCTCTGGATGGTTATGAATATGAGAATAGTATTCATCAAAAAGCGGAGGCAGGCCTTAATAGGCTAAAGAATTAATTATGGAAGAGAATTTCTCCTTAAAAAAATACAATACTTTCGCAATTGATGCGAATGCGAAATATTTTGAAAGCTTAAGTGATTTTGCACAGCTCACTACATTGCAAAACCTACCTGATTTTAGAAGCAATCGATTGATTCTTGGAGGAGGTAGTAATATACTGCTGACTCAAGATTTCGAGGGAATTGTGTTGAATAACAACTTGAGAGGAATTGAAGTAGTCAAAGAGCATGGAGAAGATATCTATGTAAAAGCTTTAGCTGGAGAAGTCTGGCACGAATTCGTGCTGCATTGCATTAGTAATGAGTGGGCAGGTATAGAGAACTTATCTCTAATTCCTGGTAAGATTGGTGCTTCACCTATGCAGAATATTGGGGCTTATGGTGTGGAATTGAAAGATGTTTTCTATGAGCTAGAGGCTTGGAACATCGAAAAAGAACAGATTGAGGTATTTGATAAAAATCAATGTCAGTTTGGCTATCGCGAAAGCATATTTAAAAACTCATATAAAAACAAGTACATCATTCTATCCGTAACTTTTAAATTGAGCAAGACTCCAAATGTAAATGTGAGTTATGGTGCTATTGAAGAAGTTTTGAAAACGATGGAAGTTGCTAATCCTGGAATTAGGGAAGTAAGTGATGCAGTTATTACTATTCGAAGTTCCAAATTACCAAATCCAGCGGAGATTGGAAATGCAGGAAGTTTCTTTAAAAATCCAGTCATTGAAAATTATAGAGTAGCAGAACTCAAAAAGACTTATCCTAAAATGCCTAGTTATCCGGTGGATGAAAATCTAACTAAGATTCCAGCAGGGTGGCTAATCGATCAAGCTGGTTGGAAAGGAAAGACTTTTGGGGACTATGGCGTACATAAAAATCAAGCCTTGGTTTTAGTGAACTATGGTGGAGCATCTGGAAATGATATTAGAAATCTAGCAGCGGAAATTCAACAAGATATTTTAGATAAGTACGGTATTCAGATTAACACTGAGGTGAATTTTATATAGGCAAAAACAATTGAAAGGAAGGTCTTACTGACTATTCACTTTCTTATCCCATTCCCATGCACTGCGCATCATTTCTTCTAAAGAATATTGAGGGTTCCAAGCTAATACTTTCTTAGCCTTACTATTATCCGCATAAATTGCAACAACATCACCTTCTCTTCGAGATGAAAGCTTGTAGTTTAATTTAAGCTGATTGGCTCGTTCAAATGCCTTAACCATTTCTAAAACGGACACTCCATTTCCTGACCCTAAATTGAAAACTTCACAAATACTTTCGTCGGTTTCTGCCACTAACCACTTAACAGCTTTCGTATGCGCATCGGCAATATCCATTACATGAATGTAGTCTCTTACACAAGTTCCATCTGTAGTAGGGTAGTCACTGCCTGCAATTTCAAAACTTTCATACTGACCAAGTGCTGTTCCTATAATTCTAGGTATAAGATTAGGTGAAGCTTGTTTGGCTCGTTCACCAATATGCAAACTTTTGTGCGTCCCAATAGGATTGAAGTATCTCAATAAAGTTACCTTTAAGGGGCAGGTCTTTATAAAATCTTTGATGAGTTGCTCCCCAATTAATTTGGTGTGAGCATAGGGACTTTCTGGTTTTGCCAGTTCTACTTCTTCATGAACGGGAAGCTCTGTTGAGTTACCATAAACCGAACAAGAAGACGAAAATACTAAATGTTTAATATTGAACTGTTTGCAACAGCTTAAGACATTAATGAGTCCTTCAATGTTGTTGTGGTAATAATCTAAAGGCTTTTCTACGGACTCATTCACGTACTTCTTAGCAGCAAAATGAATAATCCCTTGAATATCTGATTCTTTATTAAATACTTCTTGAGTAGCATTCAAATCACATAAATCGACGTCGTAATTCTTGACACGCTTTCCTGTAATTTCCTGTATGCCCTCAAGAACTGAGGTAAAACAGTTTTCATAATTGTCAATAGACACTACTTCATGACCCTTTTCAAGGAGATCAACAATAGTATGAGAACCTATATAACCACATCCACCTGTAACTAAGAATTTCATTTATTTTCCGTAAAATGTAGTGCCAGCTTCTAGGATGATTTTAACACCTTCACTTATCGGTAATAAGTCTCTACCTAGAAGTTTCCGCATTTTATCAATGTCTGGCTTTCTCTTTTTCATATCTCCCTCTTTAAGAGCTGGAAGATGAACAAGCTTAGATTTAGAACCTACCGTTTTAATAATAATTTCGGCCAATTCAATAATTGTTACTTCATGATCATTACCAATATTAACGGTGTCATTAACGAAATGACCGTGCTCAAAACTACTTAAACATGCGTCAATGTTGTCATTGATATAACAAAAAGTTCTCGTTTGTAAGCCATCACCGAATATGGTAATATCCTTATTAGCTTTAGCTAAATCTATAAATTTGCTCATTACAAAATCGGTACTTTGCTTAGGTCCGTATGTATTGAAAAATCTAAAGATGGTATAGTCTAAATCAAATTCTTGTTTGTAGCTTCTTAAAAAAGATTCCCCTACATTCTTAACTACCGCATAAGGCAAACGACTGTTTAAAGGAGTCGTAGCTTCATTTTGAGGGTGTTCTATCGGTTCACCGTATACTTCAGAAGAAGAAGCGAAGAAAACACGTTTAACATTGGTGTTCTTACAAAGGTCCAAGACATTCTTAATTCCAATGATATCTTCTAGAACCATTTTTGGGTTATCTAGTGTTCTTTGAACCCCTACAACAGCTGCATAGTGAAATACATAGTCAAATTTGTATGCCAACATAACCGAAGAAATATCTTGAAAGTTATTGCAATCTGCTTTGATAAAGCGAACAGAGTCTTTGTTAATACTTTCCAGTCTACGAACATCTCCTGTGAGTAAATTATCAACTATAACTACCTTGTGGTCAGTCGTATTTACAATTCTTTCTGCAAGGCTGCTTCCTACAAATCCCGCACCTCCTGTAATTAAAATTTTTGCCATTCTATTTTATTAAATTCATCAAGTACTCACCATAACCACTTTTCAATAGAGGTTTTGCTAATCTTTCTAGTTGTTCTTTGTTTATAAAACCTTGAATGTATGCTTCTTCTTCTATGCATCCAATCTTCAATCCTTGTCTTTCCTCAATTACCTGAACGAATTGAGTTGCCTGCATTAATGAATGGAAGGTACCAGTATCTAACCAAGCAGTGCCTCTATCCAATATTCCTACACTGAGTTTCTTTTGCTTAAGGTATTCTCTGTTCACATCGGTAATCTCGTATTCACCTCTTGCACTCGGCTCAATATTTTTTGCTATTTCTACCACACTATTATCGTAGAAATACAAGCCAGGTACTGCATAATTTGACTTGGGTTGAACTGGTTTTTCTTCAATAGATATGGCCTTAAGCTTGTCATCAAACTCTACTACCCCATATCGTTCTGGATCACTAACGTGGTACGCATAAATTACGCCCCCATCTGGATTGCTATTGCTTTGTAATAGGTTTCTTAAACCCGAGCCGTAGAAAATGTTGTCGCCAAGAATCAATGCGCACTTATCTTTACCTATAAATTCTTCGCCGATAACAAAGGCTTGAGCTAATCCATTAGGTTCATGCTGAATAGCATAACTTATTTTGCAACCAATTTGCTCCCCTGTACCTAATAATTTCTCGAAATTGGGTAAATCATGCGGAGTAGAGATAATTAGAATTTCATTGATACCTGCTTGCATTAATGTTGATAATGGGTAATAAATCATCGGCTTATCGTAAATAGGCATGATTTGCTTGCTAATGGCATAAGTAATAGGGTATAATCTTGTCCCTGAACCTCCTGCTAAAATAATTCCTTTCATAATCGAAACAAATATAGCACTTTGCTTGTAGTATAGAAAGCAATTGATAAAAGTAGTTGGTTTAAACTGGATATTTTTAACTTTGCCGAGAATTTTACTTAACGTAAAGCTAGCACCCTTGAATCAACACATAAAGCCTTATCACAAAGATGGCGATGGAAAGAAAGAAGAAGTTGAACAGATGTTTGACAATATTGCTCATCGATATGACTTCTTAAATCACCTGCTATCTGCGGGAATTGATCGCCTGTGGCGAAAAAAAGCCATTAAACACATTGCTTCTTATCAACCGAAACGGATCATGGATATGGCAACGGGTACAGGTGACTTTGCCATAGATGCTGCTAACATGTTGCAGTTAGATGAAGTAGTAGCCTTAGATTTGAGCGAAGAAATGCTGGCAATAGGTCGTAAGAAGCTGAAAAAAGATAAACATAAAATTATAGAATTCGTTAAAGGAGATAGTGAGAGTTTAAGCTATGAATCAAACTCTTTTGATGCTATGACTGCTGGATTCGGTGTTCGGAATTTTGAAAACTTAGAAAAGGGACTTTCTGAAATGTATCGGGTCCTAAAACCGGGCTCTCCCTTAGTAATTCTTGAGGTTTCGCAACCTGACAATAAATTTTTAAAAGCAATATTTAGTATTTATTTTAAAGGTATTCTTCCTTTGATTGGTCGCTTGTTTAGTAAAGACCATCGAGCATATACCTATCTGCCAGAATCTGTTGAGGCTTTCCCGAAAGGCAAAGATTTTACAGATATTTTAAAAAAAGTGGGCTTTACAGATGCTAAATACCAAGCTTTGACGTTAGGTATATGCGCAATGTATTTATGCGAAAAATAATCATTACCATATTAGCTATGTTTCTAGTCCTTGGACTGGAAGCTCAAATGAATTACCTAGAAAAAGGTAATAAGTTGGTGTACTTTGGTATTGCTATTGGTGTAAATTATGGCGATTATAAAGTAGTACGTAAACCTAAACTAGGGGCTTTGCAAACGGATAGTGTCAAGTTGATTAGTTCTAAATTTGGTCCTGGGTTCGACCTAGGCATTATAGGTAATTTGCAATTTCACAAGTATTGGGATCTTCGCTTGGTGCCCACTTTAAGCTTCTCTGACAAGTCCGTAGAATTTACAGATCAAGATGATAATAATGTAACAAAAACGGTTTCATCCATATATTTGAGCATGCCCTTGTATTTGCGATACAAATCAAAACCGATTAAAGACTTTCGATTTTTCGTGTTGGGTGGGTTGCGTTATAACTATGATTTGAATTCAAATTCGAATGAAAGAAATACCGAAACTCAATTGCTAGTGAACAAACATGATATTGGAGCGGAAATGGGCTTTGGTTTTCAAGTATTCTTTCCAAGCTTTGTTTTATCACCTGAGATTAAGGTTTATCATAGTTTAAGTAATATTAAAAAGCCTAATGAGGCTTTAATCTATTCCAGGGCAATCGATAAAATGTTCTCAAGAATATTCACCCTAACTTTTAATTTAGAGGGCTAATGCCTGTTGTTCGCGAACTCAAAAATCAAGACTATCATTTGTTAGTATGGAAGATTACTGAGGAGCTCTCTTTTTTCGCCAAAGAAGTTTTATTCAATAAATCAGAAATGGAGGAGTATGGAAACATTTCCCATGAATCGAGAAAATTAGAATGGCTTGCCGCTCGGTTCGTTCAGCGGCAATTATGCAAAGATGCATTAGTAAAAGATACTTGGGGAAAGCCTCATCTTGAAAATGAAGATGGTTTTGTTTCAATAGCCCACTGCCATGGCTATGCAGCGGCAATCTACTCTTCGAAACAAGCCGTAGGAATTGATATAGAGCCCATTCATGATAAAGTACAGCGAATCGCACAGAAATTTTTAAGTGCTAGCGAGCTGAGTTTCATAAATACTGCCGGACAAACTGAACATCTTATCACTTGCTGGAGTATTAAGGAAGCGATTTATAAGTGGTATGGTAAAAAAGAACTTAGTTTTATAGAGAATATTCGCATAGAAAACTTTGAGCTAAATGATGATAAAACTTCAGTACTATTCGTTAGAGAAAATGAACGAGAGATTAAGGAGGTTAATTTCGAAAGAATAGCGAATCTCACCCTGGCTTATACTTAAGAATTGTGACAATTATCGCTTTAAGAACCTTTATAAATTGCTAACTTTGTCAATGTGAAAGAGTTGTTCGCATATATCTTGTTAGTTTTATTTGCGGCTATGAGTTTACAGCAGGCAGCTGTTGCTGCGGTTTTCTTTTCTAATCAAGACTATGTAACGGAAAAGTTTTGTGTGAATAAAGATAAACCGGAGCTAAACTGTAAAGGGAAATGTCATATGAAAAATATGCTTGTCCAAACAGCAGAAAAAGAAACCCAAAACGCTCAACTCAACGTTGAAGTCATGATACCCGTGTTCTTTTGCGAGTCGACAATCGAGTTTCCAATTTTATTGGTTTCTGAATTCGTTCAGATTCAGAAGAATCGAATACTTTATGACTCTTACGAAAGTTGGATGTTTCAACCTCCCAGGGCATAATAGATTGTTTCGCTATTATTATTGAAACATTATTAAACCCTATTGGGTATATGAACTTATTAAAATAAAATTATGAAAAATATATTTTTTGCAATCATGAGTATTGCATTGCTGAGCTTGACCGCTTGTTCAGAGGAGGCAGGAGAAGGAATTTTAACTTTAAAGTATGCTGCTACAGTGAATAGTGAAAACTTAGAATTGAATAAAACTTATGTAATGGACGGTGATTCTGTGTACTTTACATTGCTTCAATATTACACCTCTGATATCTTTATTGAGGATAAAGATGGAACCACAGAAACTGAGATCATGGACGTATCGTTTATTGATTTCTCGGAAGAAAGTTCTTTAGAATTTAGTACAACATTGGAAGCAACGGCATATAAAAACCCGAGCTACACAGTTGGTTTATCGGATACAAGAGGTGCAGCAGATCCTAGTTCTTTCGGAAGTGATCATCCTATGAGTTTGAACAGCAGTATGTTTTGGATTATGTCGAATTCTTATATTTATTTCAAAATAGAAGGATTCAGAATTAAGAACGGAATCGAAGATCCACTTGTTTATCATGTAGGGTTAACTGGCTATGGAGAAAACAAACAAGCTCAAAAAGCGTTTTCTATTAATGATGGTAATACAACTACTTTAGTCACTACGTTAAATTTAAACGAAGTGTTTGGAAATATCGATTTTGACACAGAACCAGAAACGCATCAGATGAACAACATGCCACTTGCTCGAAAAATGATGACTAATTTTGCAAATGCATTAAGCGTTAATTAATTATGGAAAACTCTTTTAGGTATTTTATATTATTCTTTGTTGCGTTAAGCTTTATGCTTAGCGGATGTAAAGAAGATGTGCCTTTCAATGAGAAATATGACGGTACACCTTTTGATTTTCAAAAGGTGTACCGTTTTCCTGCTATAGATATTCCACCAGACAATCCTTTAACGATTGCCAAGGTAGATTTAGGTAGAAAATTGTTCTACGACCAGCAAGTATCTAAAAGCAAAACGATGAGCTGTGCTACTTGCCATAACTTGGAAGATTCTTTTACTGATAACGGTTTAGTTTTATCTACTAATGACCTTGGAGACCTTACCAAGCGAAATGCCACTCCATTGTTTAATCTTGCTTGGACAGATAAGGGATTCTTTTGGGATGGTCGTGTTATGACTCTTGAAGAAGCAGTGGAAGATGCTGTGAATAATGAGCAACATCCGGAATGGGGGACCACTTTAGCAAGTTTACAAGACGATGAGACGTATAGCCTAGAGTTTTCTCAATCGTTTACAAATGCGGAAGTGAGTGAGGAAAATGTAATTAAAGCGATTGCTTCTTTTCTTAGAATTATCGTCTCTAAAGATTCAAAATATGATCAAAGTGTGAGAGGTCAAGCTACCTTATCTGCTCTTGAACAAAAAGGTTTCGATTTAATATTTACTACTGAGTTTGGGGATTGCTTTCATTGCCATGGGGTATATCCATTTATGACCGATAATGACTTTCATGATAATGGACTTCAAGATGCACCGAATCTTTCAGACTATGCAGATCAAGGGTTAGGCGGATTTAATGGAGTTACTTCAGATGTTGGAAAAATGAAAGCTCCACCTTTAAGGAACCTTTCATATACTGCTCCTTATATGCATGATGGTCGTTTTAACACATTAGATGAGGTGATTGATTTTTATAGCGAAGGTTTGCATGTTACACCCAATATTGATCCTTTAATGAAGCAAGCATTGCAAGGGGGATTGCAATTAAGTGTACAAGAAAAAGCAGCTTTAAAGGCATTTTTACTGACATTAGATGACCCCACTTTCATCAATAATGAAGACTATAGGCGTCCATTTTAGCTAGTTGTTCTGTCTTTTTAGTTAAGCCTTATGTCCTCAAAGGGCTAAATAGATAGAAAAATCCTATTTTTACGTAAAGCGCAAATACCATGCGTTTAGCTCATCTATTTTTGCAATAAAAAACAACCATGCATACAGCTACTTTCAATTTCACCCAAGAATACAATCGTTTAAATCAAGCACAGAAAAAAGCTGTGGAATTAATCGAAGGTCCAGTGCTAGTTGTTGCAGGGCCAGGTACGGGTAAAACGCAGATCCTAGCTGCTCGAATTGGGAATATTTTGCACAAGGGAATCGCTTTTGCAGAGAATATCTTGTGCTTGACATATACGGAGGCCGGAGTAACTGCCATGAGGAAGAGGTTAATCCAATTCATCGGTGCAGAGGCGTATAAAGTAAGCATACATACTTTTCATAGTTTTTGTAATAAGGTTATTCAAGATAATCAGGACCTTTTTGGTTTTGGTGAAATGGAGCCTATCTCTGATATTGAAGAAATTGAACTGCTTGAAAAGCTAATCGATGGGTTTAAAAATGACAATGTTCTCAAGAGATGGCGAGGTGAAATTTATTATGATGTAAAAAGATTAAAAGAGTTATTCTCTATTATGAAAAAAGAGAATATCACCGCCAAAAAAATGGAAGAGGTGGTTAATGAATATTTGGAAGGCCTCTATACCAATGAAGAGTTTATTTATAAAACAACGAGGGTTGGTCATTATTCAAAAGGAGATCCCAAACAAAAAGATATTGATAAGGAAATAAAGACCTATACTACCACTTTGGCTGCTGCCAAACAATTTGAAAAATATCAAGCACTCAAAAAAGCTGCTAATCGCTACGATTATGATGATATGATTTTGGATGTAATGAATGCCTTCCAAAATGAAGAATGGCTACTGAGTAGATACCAAGAACAATTTCAATATTTCTTAGTTGATGAATATCAAGATACTAATGGTGCTCAAAATGAGATTCTTCGATTGCTTTATAGCTTCTGGGATACGCCTAATGTATTTGTTGTTGGAGATGATGATCAAAGTATTTATCGATTTCAAGGAGCAAGTTTGGGAAATATCATCGATTTTTATAGGCAAACGATTGCTTCTAAATCAAAAGCGGAGCAGGAAGAGCGCGTTATTGTTTTAAAAGAGAATTATCGATCTACTCAAGAAATTTTAGATCTAGCAGACCTAAGTATTCAAAATAATAAGGAAAGGTTGATTCATCAAATCGATACCCTCAATTTAGATAAACATTTAACTGCCTCTGGTGATGTTGCAAAGGGAAATACGGTCAAACCGAAGATGGTGGTTTATCCAAACCCTAGTCATGAAGTAGCGGATGTGGCTAAGCAAATTATTGCACTTAAAGCCAAGGGAGTTCCTTTGCATGAAATTAGTGTTCTCTACCATCAGCATAAACAAGCTGAAGAATTACAACAGTGCTTGAATCAAAAGAATATAGCGGTAAGCACTAAAAAATCGGTCAATATTCTGGATCAAAAATTCACGAACCAATTGTTGTCGGTGTTAACCTACATTGCTGAGGAGAATAGAATCCCGCATAGCCGAGAGGACATACTTTTTGATATTCTAAACTTTCCATTTTTTAATATTAAAGCTATTCAAGTAGCTCGTTTGAGTTTCGAGTTAAGAGAAAGCAGGTATTCTGTGCCCAAAACAACGTGGAGAGAGGCACTGATGAACATAGAAAAAGTGTTTGATCAAGATAGTATTGAGGAGATTCAGCACATTGCAGAACTAAGCAATAAGTGGCAAAAGGATCTTCAGGAAAAACCCCTGCAAATACTTTTTCAAACCATTTTAGACGACCTAAAAGTTTTGGATTACATTAGGCAGCACAAAGAAAAAGTTTGGTTGCTTCAAGAGCTTAAATCACTGTTTGATTTTATTAAGCAAGAAAACCAGAAAAAGGCAAGTTTGAGTATTACAGACTTGTTGGAACAAATTAATCAGTTAAGAAAATATAGTATTGCTATTCCTTTTATCAAGTCAAGCTTTTCAGAAGAGGCGGTACAATTGTCATCTGTTCATGGGTCTAAGGGCTTAGAGTACGAATATGTCTTTTTAATTGGCTGTGTGAGCAAATTATGGGAATCTAAAGGTGACAACAATCGAGGTTTCAAATTACCTGAAGGCATTGTGCAAAAGGTAGAGCGAGAGACTAAACATGAGGATCTTAGAAGACTGTATTTTGTTGCACTTACACGAGCCAAGAAATTTTTGCAAATATCTTATTACGATCAAGATCTGAATGAAAAGGATATGACTCCTTCACTTTTTGTAAGTGAGATCAAGGAAAGTGAGAACCTAGTTACAGCAGAAAAGCAACTTAGTGATGAGGCGATTTTTGATTTTAATATTCTCCAATTAATGCAGGAGAAAATTGAACCGGCTTTGATTGAAGAGAACATGTTAAAACAGCGTTTGGAGAAATACACGATGAGTGTAACTCATCTAAATAATTACTTGAAATGCCCGCTTCAATTTTACTATCATAACTTCATTCAAATCCCTCAAGCGAAAAATGCAAGCTTGGCTTTTGGTAGTGCAGTTCATGATGCTATTGAGCACCTGTTTAAAGAAATGAAAAACAATAAGGACGTATTCCCAAGTGTTGAGCAGTTTGTTGAAATGGGGATGAAGCAACTGTATAAGCAACAAGATAGTTTTACTAAAAAAGAATACAAACAACGCACGGATTATATGGAAAAATTCTTTCCTGAGTATTATGAAAAATACATTAATGTATGGAGCAAGGATGTGAATTTTGAAAAGAAGCTAGTTGCGGTTTTCAAGGATATAAACCTGACAGGTAAGATTGATAAGCTAGAATTTGACGGAAAAAAAGTAGTACTAGTTGATTACAAGACGGGTAAATTTGGTTCTAGTAAAAAACCAAGCCTAAGAGGTCCTAAAGAAGAACTTAAGCCCGGTAAGGAACCAAGTTTTGAAGATATACATGGTGGCAACTATTGGCGACAAGCAGTGTTTTACAAAATTCTTATAGCGAATAGTATTAATCCTGAACAACGAGATTGGCAGTTAGAACGCACGGAGTTTGATTTTGTGGAGCCTAATGTGGAAACGGGTGAATTTCACAAGGAAAAGATTGTCATTAGTCCAATGGATGTAGAATTTGTGCAAAAGCAAATTGTAGATACCTATCAAAATATTAAAGCCTTGAATTTTACAGGTTGTGGCAAGAAGGATTGTGCTTGGTGTGCAGGTGAACTAGATAAGAAAGAAGAAGATGTTTAGCGAAACAATGCCGAGCTTAAGTGCGTAATTATAGGCATGAACTTAAGCCGTTTATTATCTTTTTTTGAATTCACCATTTTTAGGCTTGTTAAATTTTTGTTTACGGGTAGTTCTGCCAATGAAAGAAGAACAAAAGGTGGTCATTTGATGACTTCGCAAGATGCATATATCCTTTATACTGATGATTTGTTACTGGCTAAAGAGAAGGATTCCAATTTAACTGGGCAAAACCTTTGGTTGAGTTTAATAACAATTAGCTTTTTAAGCTTAATCGTTTAATTTTTCGAATAGACTTGAATTTGTGCGATTAGCTGATAGTCGAAATGATCTGCGATGGAGTTCGCAAGGTCCAAATTCGTCAATAGCTGCTCGATGTTTTTTAGTGGCATACGCCATATTACTATCCCATCCATACATAGGGAATTTTTGATGTACCTCCTGCATATATTCATCTCGATAGGTTTTAGCCAAAATACTGGCCGCCGCAATTGAGGCATACTTTCCATCACCTTTAACAATAGTTTGATGTGGAATATTTTGGTATTTGTAAAATCTATTACCATCTATAATGATATGCTCTATTGGACCTCTTAACTGATCTAATGCATGATGCATAGCAAGGATGGATGCTTTTAGAATATTGATTTCATCAATTTTAATATGGTCAACAAATGCCACCGCATAGTCTAGTGCTTGGCCCTCAATGATGAGTCGCAATTCTTCTCTGTTTTTTTTGTTGATCTGCTTAGAATCGTTGAGTAATGGATGACTAAAGTCTGCTGGTAGGATAACCGCCGCAGCAACTACTGGACCAGCTAGACATCCCCTTCCTGCTTCATCGCAACCCGCTTCAATTTTGTCTTTGAGTAAAAAAGGAGCTAACATGTGCATAGTTTATAGTACATTCTGAGCAAACTTACTACTTTGATGTGTACTAAAATAGCGTTAAAGCGATATTTCTACCAACACGTTCTTTTACCTTTGGTTGGTAGCATATTTCACGCTGGTTGTGAAGAATATTGTAAAAAGCATTAAAAGTATTGAGTAAACTTAAAAGCTTAGCTGGTCAAACAGCAATCTATGGGATAAGCACTATTCTTGTGCGCTCTTTGAACTGGTTGATAAATCCTTTTCACACATACGTATTTGGTGAAAACCAAAGCGACATGGGTATTATTGTTGAATTCTATGCCTATGTAGCCTTTATCAATGTACTGCTTATGTATGGCATGGAAACTGCTTTTTTCCGATATGCATCTAAAGATAAAGAGAACCATCAGCGCGTGTTTAGCACGGCTATGCTTTCCTTGCTTATTACCACTGGTTTTTTTGTAATCTTGATTAGTGCATTTTCACAGCCCATTGCTAATGCATTACAATACCCTAACTTATCGCATATTGTTATTATCCTCGCTGGGATAGTTGGGTTTGATACCTTGAGCAATATTCCTTTTGCCAAGTTACGCTTGGAAGGAAAACCTATGCAATATGTAAAAGTGAAACTGTTAAATGTGATTATCACGGTCAGTTTAAATTTCTTTTTACTCTTTCCAATTTTGAAGGAAAACCCATCAATGTTTGGCTTGCCTTTAAGAAACGAACATGCTTTACTTTATGTTTTTATTGCAAACCTTGCAGCAAGTGCGATAACTTTTTTCATTTTTGTTCCTGATTTCTTTAAGACAAAATTTGAATTTTGTAAAAAGACTTGGACAGATATGATGCGCTATGGGTTACCACTCATTGTAGTTGGCTTAGCAGGTATTGTGAATGAAACTATCGATAGAATTTTATTGAAACATCTTTTACCTCAAGAAACGCTTAGCGAGCGAAATGCACAGGTCGGAATATATGGTTCGGTATATAAGTTAGCCATATTTATGAGCTTGGTAGTGCAGGCTTATCGAATGGGTGCTGAACCCTTCTTTTTTCGACAAGCGAAAGATAAAGATGCCATAGAAACCGTTGCTAAAGCCATGTCTCTTTTTGTTATAATGGGGGTAGCTATCTTTTTGGCTGTCTCCTTTAATTTGGATTGGATTATTTTAATCATTGAAGAGAGCTTCCGTGGAGCAAAGGACATTGTTCCCATTCTACTTATGGCGTACTTATTCCTTGGCATATTTTACAATCTGTCTGTTTGGTATAAGCTTGGAGACAAGACGCATTATGCAATGGCTATTTCCATTACTGGGGCTATAGTTACCATCGTAATTAATGTAATTTTCATTCCAAGTCATGGCTATTGGGCCAGTGCATGGGCAACTTTAGCCAGCTATTTAGTTATGACAATTATTTCATGGCAATGGGGTAAGAAATACTACCCAGTACCATATGATCTGAAAAAAATCTCTTTTTATCTTTTAATGGGTTTAGCCCTCTTTGGCTTGTCTAAAAGTGTAGCGCCGTCCTCATTTGGACTTCAACTAGTTTGGAAGAATTTCTTACTGTTGTTGTTTTTAGGCATTGCTTTTGTTAAGGATCTTAATCCAATGCTTAAAGAGAGCGCTTAATAAATGAATTATATTTACGACCAGAATAAAACAAGACTATGAAGATTATAATACCTATGGCCGGTTGGGGCTCAAGACTAAGACCGCACACACTTACAATTCCTAAACCTATGGTGCCTATAGCAGGCAAACCTATTGTTCAACGCTTAGTGGAAGGCTTAGTTGATTCAGTAGATGGATCAATTGACGAGATTAATTTCATTATCAGAAAAGAATTTGGAAAAGCTACAGAAGATAAATTGAGGGAAGTGGCTAAGGAGTTAAATACTAAATGTATAATTTCTTACCAAGAAAGCCCAGAGGGAACAGCGCATGCAATTTACTGCGCTAAAGAAAGCTTAGAGGGCAATGTGATTGTTGCTTTTGCTGACACCTTATTCCGTACAGATTTTAAAATTGACGCATCTAAAGATGGTGTAATTTGGGTAAGTAGAGTGGAAGACCCAAAAGCATTTGGGGTGGTTAAGTTAGATGCGGATAAGGTGATTACTGATTTTATTGAGAAACCACGAGAATTCGTTTCAGACCTAGCCATTATTGGAATATACTATTTCAAAGACGGAGCAGCTTTACAAAGTGAAATCAAACACTTGCTAGATAATGACATTAGAGAAAAGGGGGAATTTCAACTCACTAATGCTTTAGAAAACTTGAAACAAAAGGGTGCTAAGTTTGTCCCAGGCGAAGTCAAAGAATGGCTAGATTGTGGAAACAAAGCAGCATGCGTTTATACAAATGAGCGGGTTTTGGAAAACATTAATACCAAAGAAAAATTAGTATTCTCTAAGAATTTTCAACAAACTCAAATTATCGAACCTTGTTATATTGGGGAAAATGTTGTGTTGGAAAATGTAATCATAGGTCCGCATGTTTCTATTGGAGCAGGGTCTGTAATTAAAAATAGTATTGTTAAAAATTCTATAATACAAACCGAAACTAGTATAAATGGCGTTATATTAGACAAAGCGATGATCGGCAACAAAGTTGATCTAAGTTTAAAAGCTAGAGACTATAGTCTAGGGGATTATACAACAGTTAGAGATGAATAGAATTAAATATTTTTTATTGGTGTTTTGCGTTTTGCAATTTACTTTGGGTCATGCTCAAAAGAGCGGCAAAAAAAACAAGGATGGAAAAAATAAAGTAGTAGTTGAGGTAAGTAATGCAAGCAAAATTAAAGCAGAACGCTTATTTTTTGATGGCCAAAGAGCTAAGCTGACTGGTGATTTAGAGGGCGCATACGAAAACTTTATTGATGCGGTTAAATTGCACCCTCAGCTTGATGCTGCGTATTATGAGTTGGCTCAATTACAACAATTGGGGGATGACTTTGTAAGTGCTCAGAAGAGCATGGATAAAGCATTAGCCATCTCTCCAAGTAATGTTTGGTACCAGCGCTATCAAGGAGATCTTTTAGCTTTACAATTCAAGTATGATGAAGCAGCTGAGATTTATAATAATTTAAAAAGCGAGCATCCTAAAGAATACGATTATTATTTTCAAGAAGCTTATTATTTAATATTGACCGACCAATTGAAAGAGGCGATTGAAGTCTATGATGAAATTGAAGAAGCCATTGGTGTGCAAGGCGATGCTTCCTTACAAAAGCATAAGATATATTCTCGATTAAATAAACCCGATGATGCAGTAAAGGAGTTAAATAAATTAATTGAAGCTTACCCAGATGATTTAGAATATAGAAACGAACTTGCAGATTTCTATTTGATCAATGGACAAACGGAAAAGGCAGTAAATACTTTTGAAGAAATCTTAGAAGTAGACCCTAATAATGTATATGCGTTGACTTCATTGGCAGACTATTACAAAACTACTGGTGAGAGTGGAAAAGCACTAGAATATTCTGAACGAGCATTTGCTAATTCAGAAATCCCTATTGATGCAAAGATCTCTGTTTTGTATAATTATATCAAGTATTATAATGAACGTAAAGATCAAATGGACGAGGCCTTTGGTTTGGCGGATATTTTAATTGGAGCGCACCCTAAGGAAGCAAAAGCTTATGCGATTGCTGGAGATCTGAGAAACTTGGATAGTCAACCAGAAGAAGCACTCGTTTATTATTACCAATCATTAGAGCAGCAAAAAGATATATTTACCGTTTGGCAACAAATATTCTTTATTAATAGTGATTTACAAGAATATGGCGAGCTTGTTAAATATACGAATCTAGCCAAAGAGTACTTTCCCAATCAGGCCTTAGTTTACTTTTTCAATGGACTAGGATTTCAACAGTTAAATGAATTTGCGGATGCTGAGAAGTCGTATTCTCGAGGAGTAAAAATGGCTGGTGATAATGTAGAGTTAAAAGCTCAATTTTACTCAAATTTAGGCGACACCTATAATGATTTGAAGAAATACGCTGAAAGCGATGAGAGTTTCGACAAGGCCTTAGAGCTTAATCCTAGAAATGCTTTTGTTCTAAATAACTATAGTTATTACCTTTCATTGCGAGGAGAAAATTTAAAAAAAGCTGAAGAAATGAGTTTGCTTTCTAACGAAATTCAACCAAACAGCAGTTCATTTTTAGATACCTATGCTTGGGTTTTGTATAAGTTAGAAAAATATGTTGTAGCTAAGGAATGGCAGATAAAAGCGATTGAGGCATCTGATTCGCCGAGTGCTACTTTGTTAGAACATTTAGGTGATATCCTTTATAAACTAGGTGATAAGAAAGCTGCCATAAGTAAATGGGAAGAAGCGGCCGAATTGAAAGGCGGAAGTGATAAATTGATAAAGAAAATAGATGGTCAAACGCTCTATGAGTAAATATATCCCCCTTTTATTTCTGATCTTCATATTTGCCTGTAAAGGCACGAAAGAGATAAGTAGCTCAAGTGCAAATAAATTGAGTTCAAAACAATTGCATAAGCAAATGCAAGCTGCTGATTTTGATTTTGATTATTTGCAAGCTAAAGCCCGAATTAAATTTGATGATGGAGCCATTAATCAAAGTTTTACAGCCAACATTAGAATACAGAATAATGAAACGATCTGGATGTCACTAACGGGACCTTTTGGTATTGAAGGAGCACGAATTTTACTTTCCAAGAATCGAGTTCAAATCATAGATCGCCTTAACGGTAAATATTATGATGAGAAGTTTGGGTTTATCGATAATTACCTGCCTTTTCAAACCAACTTAGGCTTTATTCAAAATTTAATTGTTGGTAATGTATTTCAAGAAGAAATAAGTAAACAGAAGCATGAATTAATGGAGGATAATTACCTCATTGAGGATGAATTTAAAGGCATCCAAGCAAAATATACGGTTTCACCTAGTTTCAAGTATCGGAAAGTGGAAATGAGCGAAGTGCTAAATGAAAGAAATATAGAGCTCGATTTTAATGACTATCGATTTATTGAAGAGAAGCTATTTGCTATGCTAAGGAATATTCATTTTTCAGAAAATGGGAAGGATGTTTTTGTAGAAATGAATTTCACGAAATTGAAAAAGGAAAGCACGCTTGATTTCCCCTTTAATGTGCCTGACAGAATGAAAAACTAATCGTAGATGACTAGCTTATTCAACATAAAGAAAGTTTTTGGGAAAACATTAATGCTGTTTATCCTAGCTTTAGGTCTAGTGACTGTTTCTTTCTCGCAATCGAATAAAAAAGCGGATCTTCAAAATAAGTATAAGAAGTTACAGGAAGATATCAAGAAGATTGAATCTCTTATCGCAAATACGCAATCGGAAAAATCAAATTCTCTTGAACAGCTTAAGTCGATTAATTCGAAAATTAATACTAGACAAAGCCTAATCAATAATATTAATGCCCAAGTTATTTTCATTCAAAAGAACATTGATGATAAACAAGAAGTAATCGCCGCATTGGATAAGGATATAGGTCGATTGAAAGATGACTATGCAGATATGGTGGTTAATGCCTATCGAAACAAACACAGTTCAAATGCCTTGAGTTTTCTTTTCTCTTCAGATAATTTTAATCAAGCACTTCAACGATTTTCTTACTTGCGTAGTTATGCCACAACTCGGGCAAATCAATCTGCATTGATAGCTAAAACTATTGAGGATTTAAATGCTAAAATCCAAAAATTGGAAGAGGGAAAAATAGCTAAAGAAGCTTTCTTAAATGAGGAGAAAAAGCAGCGTTTTGTTCTTCAAGAAGAAAAATTATTGAAGAGTGATTTGATTAACAAATTGCAAGGGGATGAAGAGAATCTTAAGAAGCAAATCAATGAAAAGAATAAGGCTGCACAAGCCTTGAACAATCAGATCCAAAAGATTATTGAGGAAGAGATTAAGTTGGCAAAAGAAAAAGCCGATAAAACAGCAGCAGCAAAGGGTGAAGCGCCAGTTAAAGGATTAGCACTTACGCCAGATGAAAAACAACTTTCGAAAGATTTTATCTATAATATGGGTAAGCTCCCATGGCCGGTTAGCAAAGGGTTTGTTGTAAGTAAGTTTGGAAAACATGAGCATGAAAGCTTAAAGCAGGTATACACCAATAATAACGGAGTGGATATTAAAACAGAAGAGGGTGCAGATGTAAGAGTCGTGTTCAATGGAACGGTGGTGAATTCATTCTATTTGCCATCAACGCAGAATTCGGTCATTGTAAAGCATGGTGAGTACTATTCTGTTTATTCGAACTTAAAAACAGTTGCGGTGAGTGCTGGACAAAAGTTGAGCACAAAGGAAAGCATTGGAGTAGCATATACTGAAAACAAGCAAACAAAAGTGCATTTAGAGATTTGGAAGGGGATGGAAAAAACAAATCCTGAGCTCTGGTTGGCTAGGTAATGACCATTAACAAAATGCTTTAATATTACCTTTTCTAAGTAAATCCTTGTAATTTCGTACACTAAAATCATTTCAATTATGAATACTATGTTATTGTGGACCCCAGGTGTAGGAGAAATAGTGGTTATAGCACTTGTCGTGTTATTGTTGTTTGGTGGTAAGAAAATTCCAGAATTAATGAAAGGCTTAGGGAGTGGAGTTAGAGAGTTTAACTCAGCTAAAAACACTATCAAAAGTGAGATTGAAGAAGGCATGAAAGAACCGAAGACTGAGGCTAAAACTGAAGTTAAGGAAACTAAAGAAGCTGAATAAGGGATTACGAATGAAAAATTATTCTTCTCTGGCTGTCTTACAAGCTGACCTTGATAAAAGCCTTACTTCTTGTACTGCGCTTGTTCAAAATTATTTACAACAAATAGAAAGTAAAAAGGACCTAAATGCCTTTTTGGAAGTCTTTGGTGATGAAGCGCTAGAACGAGCTGCGGAATTAGACAAAAAAAAGGGTCCAAAAGGAAAGTTGTTTGGTTTAGTAATAGCAATCAAAGACAATATTTGTTTTGCTAATCATAAAGTAAGCGCCTCATCGCTTATGTTGGAAAACTTTGAATCTTTGTATTCATCCACAGCAGTTGAACGTTTGATAGCTGAAGACGCTATTGTCATTGGACGATTGAACTGTGATGAGTTTGCTATGGGTGGATCTAATGAGAATTCTGCTTTTGGTCCAGTTTTAAATGAAGCTGACAAAACAAGAGTATCTGGTGGTTCATCAGGAGGAAGTGCAGTAGCTGTGCAAGCGCAATTATGTCATGCTAGTTTGGGCTCCGATACTGGAGGATCTATTCGTCAACCCGCCGCCTTTTGTGGGGTTGTTGGATTGAAACCTACCTATGGCCGTGTTTCACGCCATGGATTGATTGCATTTGGTTCTTCATTCGATCAGATCGGTCCGTTGACGCGAAGTGTTGATGATGCCCAGTTAATATTAGAAGTTATTAATGGTCAGGATAATTATGATGCTACGGCTATTCAAAACCGAGTAGAGCATTATGAATTTGATCAAAAAAAGAAATATAAAATTGCTTATTTCAAAGAAGTGATTGAAAGTCCTGGCTTAAATCCAGAGATTAAAGAATCTTTCTTGAATATGATAGCACGCCTTAAAGATTTGGGCCATCAAGTTGAGGCAAAGCCTTTTCCTTTATTAGATTATGTTGTGCCTACTTACTATGTTTTAACTACTGCAGAGGCATCTTCTAACTTATCGAGGTATGATGGCGTACATTATGGACATCGTTCAATTGAGGCTGCTAATATGGACGAGGTTTATAAGAAATCTAGGACAGAAGGATTTGGAAAGGAAGTCAAAAATAGAATTATGCTCGGCACCTTCGTGTTAAGCTCAGGATATTATGATGCTTACTATTCTAAAGCACAAAAAGTAAGAAGATTGTTGAGTGAATCAGTAAGTGAGATATACAAAGAAAGTGATTTCATTTTGTCACCAACAACACCTTCTCCTGCGTTTAAATTAGGTGCGAAAACTACTGACCCAGTTGAAATGTATTTAGAGGATATCTATACGGTATTGGCAAACTTAGTAGGTGCCCCGGCAATATCACTACCTTTGTATCAAACAAAGGGAGGATTACCTATAGGCATGCAGTTTATGGCTCACAACCAAGAAGAAGGAGCTTTGTTTGCTCTCGGTAAAGCGTTGATGGCCGAGTAGTGTCAATTTCCTGTCAAAAGAATGTTTCGTTATACTTTTTACACCTTTAAGATTGTTTAGGATAAGAACCCAAAAAATTGAAATGATGAAATATGCTAGCTTTGTACTAATGGCTGTTGCACTTTTATTTAGTTCGTGCAAAAACGAGGAAGGAACTACAAGTTCGAGTCCTTTTAGTAGTGTTCTTCCATCTTCCACTGGTGCCGCAGATGAAATTATGTTCATTTTGCCGGACAACTTAAATACCAGCGCTACAAAAAACGCAATCAATCAGGAGTTTAATAAAATATATCGTGTTTTACCCCAACAAGAAACTATTTTCAATATTAGTAAAGTAGATTATAGTATTGTGAATAGCTTGATGTATCGATTCAGGAATATTGTATTGATTGCAAACACTGATCAAGAAACGCCTATTCTAGCAATGGCCAAAGATATTTTATCTGAAAAGCAATTTGAAGATTTAAAAAACGGCAAACAGCAAACCTTCATCTTGAAAAATATTTGGAGCAAGCCACAGAATGTCATCTTTATTTTTGGAACAGATGTAGATGATTTACAAGCTAATCTTGCGGCAAGTTCACCTGGAATTATTAAGCACGTTACACAAACAGATTTAGAAGTCTATAAAAAGATTGCCTACATCAATGGGGTTAATGGAAAGTTGAATGAACAGTGGTTGGAATACTACAATTTAACTTTAGATATTCCATCTGAATATAAGATTGCGGAGAATGAAGGGAGTTTTGTTTCCTTAAGAAAGGATATTCCCAAAGGAATGATTTTTATCTATTTTGATGTAATCAATTATAGCGGTGCAGTGCCTGATGCAAATTACGGAATCACCTTACGTAATGAAAGAGGGAAATATGTGAGTAGCAGTGCTCCAGACAGTTATATGTCAACGGATAGTACTTTAGGGTTCATTACCACAAAAGCAGTGAAGGATAATGTGATTAAGTATGAAACTAGTGGACTCTGGCGAATGGAGAATGACTTTATGGGCGGTCCATTCATCAATCAATATATTATTGATGAAGCAAACAATCGCGTTATTATGTTAGACGGATTTATTTTTGCTCCTGGGGAAAATAAAAAGAAAAGATACATGCGCCAACTAGAAGGTATCTTCAGTACGCTTAATTTCAACTAATCAAACTGCAAATCTTTAAAGTTTAAGAGAGTTCTTGCACGCAAACTATCGTGCTCATCATAGATTTGTAATTCTAATTGATTGGCTTCCCAGTCTATTTGTATAATTCCAAAATTGGATTGAGGAATGACCTCTCCTATACGATTACTATTGGGTTCTGTTTTGTGCCAGGTTTGGGTCAGTCCACTTGAAGTTACGTCATAAATAGGGTAGGTGTAAGAATTCTCAAGTTTAGAAATTTCACCCCAATGTACATCACCAGAAATACATATTACGCCATTAGCTTGGGAGCTTTGTATTAGTTGTAATAGGCGTTCTTGTTCTAAAGGGAAGTTTGTCCAACTTTCATATCCATTGTATTCATGAGCGAACTGATTACTACTCGCTATGATACGAATACTTGCGGGCTTCTTTAGTTCTTCTTCAAGCCAAAGCCATTGTTGCTCACCTAGTATCGTAGCCTTTTTACTAAAATTGGGTCGATAACTATTCTTATACTTAATTAGGCGTAAATAGCTATATTTTAATCGGGTTCTAAAGCTTCGGGTGTCTAGCAGAATTACTTGAACAATTTCATCGCCACTTCCGTAGTATTCGCTATGATAAATGCCATCGTGAGCGTAGCGACTAGAATTGCCAGGCTCCTTCCAAAAGTCAAGAAAAAGGGCTTTCGATTCTTTCTTCATTTCGTATTTTTTACCAGCATCATTCTTCCCATAATCATGATCATCCCAAGTGGCGAGTACTTCACATTCTTGTCGTAAAGCTTGGTGTTCTGCTTTGCCACCAAGCATGTCATACTTTGAACGAAGAACATCCATGTCGTGGGTGTCGCCGTAAATATTATCTCCTAGATAAATAAACAGATCGGGGTGTTTACCAACTACTTTATACAAGATGGACTGATCTTTGTTTTGATCAGAACAAGAACCAAATGCCATGGTTTGAATCGTTTTTGAGTTTTGAGAGGCGAGGCTTAAGGGTAGTAGAATTAGAACTAGTCGGAATAATTTCATAGGCACTTAATATAGTTAGCTTATATTCTAAAAGTAAATATAGTGGTCGATTATTAAAAGAAATAATTATTTAAGCTTGATTTGACGCTCTGTTTATCAGGAAAGTTTCAGCTGCTTGGGGGTAAATAAAAAAGGGTGAATCTTCGATTCACCCTTTTTTATTTATGATTGTTTAGTTTCTTAGAATGTAGGACAGAAACGCTCGTAATTTATTCTACCAGGTTCTTCTTGCTTGTGAATATAAACAACACTAATTTCTAAAGCTCCAACTGATTTACTTGCACCTCTAAAGCCTGAAGTATTAAAGTCATAACTAATTCCAACACGCGTGTTTGAAACTTCACCTCCAATGGTTACAATGGCCGCATCGTTTTTGAAGCCATCAATGCCTCCAACAACTCTTGTCCATGCACCTGCAAATCCTTTGAAATTATCTGAAAATGCATATTCAAACCCAGAACCTAAATTGATTTGTTGAGCTTGTGTTTGAAGCATGTATAAGAATGTCGGTAAGATTTTGAAGTACTTTCCCGTTTTAATTTCTAAACCACCATGAGCGGTATAGCGCATATCTAATTCGTTTTTCTCAGTTTGTTGATCTAGAAAGTTTTCACCCGGAGTTGTTAAGTGATTAGCTGCAAACCCGAAGTAGTAACTTACTTTATCAGAAGCCATTGATGAAAACATCGCTCCAGCATTTAAATCAAAATAACCGAAATTTCCTTGGTTGAAATTATTTTCACCATCATCTAAGAAAGGATTAAATGTATTGATTGATCCATCGAATTGTTGTTCAAATAACAAGTCATAGCGAAAGATTCTTTTTTGAACATATCCTGCTTGGAACCCTAAAGATATTCTACTTCTTCCAAATCTATCTAATGCTTGGTGGTAGGCTATAGACCCCATAACAGCATAAGTAGCTAAAGAACCATTTCCAGCCTCATCAGCATAAAACATTGCCCCAACTCCTAATCCATTTGCTTTTAATTTTCTTCTCAATAAAGAAGCATCGAAAGACCCTTGGTAGGTGTTGTAAGGAGAAACAGCATTCGAAGTTGGAATGGTGAACCATTGCCCCCTATAATTAGCTGCAACTCTAAAATCGCCATTTATTAAACCCGTCATTGCTGGATTTAAAGTCAGTGGAGATGCATAATATTGTGAAAAATGAATGTCCTGCGCGGAAACGCCAATGACAATCAAGATGGTAATTAATAATAGGGATAGTCTCTTCATGTTTAGACTTTTTACTTTAGTGCTGTAAGACACTAATTTAAACAAAATTCTAGTTAACTCTTCAATATACGTAGGAATTTAGGTAATAGATTCACTTTTACCTGAAAATACTTTGCTTTTTTAGCACCAAACCCTCTATAGAAGTTGGCAACGCCATCTATCATGGATCCTTCGAAATCCAGATATTTGTATTGACCTGCATTCGTTTGAATCAAATGATTCAATAAGTGTGTCATAGCTCCGACCGAATTTCCTAGTGGGCTGCTGGCGGGCATTAAATTAACAAGACGTTGGGGATGGTTCATTAGAAAATTGGCAGCAAGTAGCTCTTTATCTTGGTTTTGAACACCAATTATAAAGCCCATGTTGTAATGGATAGCCTTGTATATTAAGCGCAACATGGAGTAGTAATGTTTGTCTTTAAAACCTTCTACTTTTGGTGCGGTATGGGTCCTGTAGAAATCAGCAAAATCTTCTGGAGAAATCTGTTTGTTGATTGTTAATTCCTCTTTTTCTGCTTTCTTCACTTTTCTTTTGACATTTCCAGAATACTGCTTGCGAAGAAGTTCATATTCTGGTTTCATATCAAGCAAATAGTTATATCGTTCTATGACAATTCCTTGACTTGGGGCAAAATTGCTTTCGTTTAGAGAGATATCTAAATATTTAATCTCTTTTGGGATAGCTTTAAAAAACTGGTCTATAGTTTCTTTACTAATTGGGATATCCGCATAGATGCCTAGCTGTTGTGTAAAGAATGGCTGATAACTATATCCAATTCCAAATTTTTTACCCAACACAATAGGCATAACCATCTTGTAGTTACCAAGCACAAGACCGACCCAATTTTCACAGACATTATCCAAATACCAGGTATAAGCATATGGGGGGGCTCCAAGGGCAAAATGAACACATCCATTCCACCTCTTGTCATCAATTTCTTCTCTTTGCTCTAATTTAATTTGCATAATGTGCGCTAAAAATACGACTTTGCTTTATTTTTATGGTTAAAACCAAATAATCATGAAAAAAGAAATCATAATTACTAAAAATGCTCCTGCTCCTATAGGACCTTATAATCAAGCAACAAAAGCGAATCATACTTTGTTTATTTCAGGACAGATTCCTGCGGATCCAGCAACGGGCGAAATCGTTACATCCTCTATTGAAGATGAAACGCATATGGTGATGAAAAACCTAAAAGCCATACTGGAAGAAGCTGGATTAGGTTTTGACAATATCTTGAAAACTTCAATCTTCATTTCTGATATGAACAACTTCGGCAGAATTAATGAAGTGTATGGTTCATACTTTACTTCAGATTTTCCAGCAAGGGAAACTGTAGAGGTATCAAGACTTCCTAAAGATGTAAATGTGGAAATTTCTGCAATAGCTACTTTTTAAGGTATATTTCTTGTTAAAAAACTATAAATCTAATGGGTAGTATCTTTATTAGATACTGCCTTTTTTATTTTTACAACTCGATGTTAAAACTTGCACACCATAATCATCTTTGGGCATTCGCGCTATTGGCTATATTGCTATTGGCTTTTGCATTCTTTCTAGTAAGGAGAAAGCAGCTATTTAAGCTGATTGGAGTAGAAGACTTAGTTGATAAACTTAGCGCTTCAAGCAATTTGACTCGGAGATATATCAAATTCTCACTGATGTTATTGGGCTTTAGTGCTTTAATCATTGCTTGGGCAAACCCACTTTTGGGTTCAAAATTTGAAAAAGTAAAGCGAGAGGGAATTGATGTCATTTTTGCTATGGATGTTTCTAAGTCTATGAATGCGCAGGATATTGTTCCTAGTCGGATGCTGAAGGCAAAGCAAATCGTTTCAACTGTCATTGATCAAATGAGTAATGATAGAATTGGTTTAATCGTCTTTGCAGGAAATGCATATCTTCAAATGCCGGTTACAGTGGACTATTCTGGCGCGAAGATGTATCTTAAGACAATCAATACAGACATGGTTCCACGACAAGGAACCGCCATTAGTGAAGCTATTGAACTGGCTATTAATTCTTATGACAAGGATACAGAAGGGTATAAGACCTTAGTGATATTATCTGATGGAGAAGATCATGATGGAGATGCGGAAGCTTTAGCTAAAGAGGCCAAGGAGCTTGGAATAACCATCCATACTATTGGTGTAGGTACGCAACAAGCAAGTAAAATCCCTATGGATAAGCAGGGGAACTATAAGAAAGATAGTTCTGGAAATGAAGTCACTACAAGGTTAAATGAAGAAATGCTCAAAGAATTGGCAAAGCTTGGAGGAGGACAGTATTTAAGTGCGGCATCTACGGATGTTTATGATGATTTACTGGTTGTGTTGAATGGACAAGGTGGAAGAATGATAGATGAAAAGGTTTATACAAGTTTTAAAAACCACTTTCCTATTTTTCTGATCATTGGCTTTATTGCTTTGTGTACAGAATTCCTGATTGGAGAAAGAAAATTAAAATGGCTGTCTTGGTAAAATGAAACACTTAGTAATCATATTATTTTTAATGGTTTGTGCTCAAGTAACTTGGGCACAAAGTACTTATCGTTTAATCCAACAAGGGAATAAACAGGTAAATAAGGAACAGTATACTGACGCCGAGATAGATTACAGAAAGGCATTAGAACAGGAAGCTTCATTGACCGTGGCGGGGTACAATCTTGGAAATACGAAATACCTACTTGAAGACCATGATGCTGCCATTGAGCGCTTTAAAAAAGCTGCAGAAAAATTTGAGGATAAAGGAGATAAATCGCATGCCTATCACAATATGGGTAACAGCTATTTAAGTAAGAAGGAGTATGAAAATAGCATTCAAGCCTATAAAGAAGCATTGAAACTAGTACCCAATGATATGGATGCTAAATACAATTTGGCTTATGCTCAATTGAAATTAAAGAAAGAACAAGAGCAGGAGCAACAAGAACAAGAGAACCAGGATCAAGAACAAGATCAGGAAGAAAACGAAGAGGAACAAGATGATCAAGGAGAGCAAGAGGGAAATCAAGAAGAAAGTGAAGAGGAAAAAGAAGGTCAAGGTGAAGAGGACGAGGAAAGTGAGGATGATGGCGAGCCGGAAGATCAAGAAGGAGAAGATGGAGAAGACGAAGGGGAGAAACCTCAGGCTAAAGAAGGAAGTCTAAGTAAGGCGGAAGCCGATCAACTACTACAAATGTTGGAAAATGAAGAAGCTAAATTGCAAGAAAAGATAGATGAACCAGAAGGGGAATCTGTAAAAATAGTGATTGAAAAAGACTGGTAATGAGGGCTTTTAAACACATAGCGGTATTTGCATTTTCCTTATTTAGCCTCTTTGGCTACGGACAAGTGAAATTTTATGCTCAAGGGCCTACCTCTAGTGCGGTTGGGGCAGATTATAAGATAGTATTCGTTATCGAGAATGCTGATGCATCTAATTTTAAAGCACCTAGCTTTGAGGGCTTTCAAATTTTGAGTGGACCTAATCAAAGTAGCAGTTATCAAAATATTAATGGAAAGATTACCAATTCACTGAGTGTATACTATTATTTGCGACCGCTAGAGGAAGGAACGCTGAGTATCAAGCCGGCATCCGTTATAATTGATGGAGAAAGGATGTACACGGATGACTTTGAAGTCCTCGTTGGACCAAGCATACAAGCTAGTAATGCAAACAACTCTAATCAGTCTGGGAATTCTTCTCAGTTAAATCAGAATAATCCTGCTACGGCCGATGAATGGAAGGAACAAGCAAAAGACAATCTTTTTGTGCGTTTATATACGGATAATCAACAGCCTTATGTTGGGGAACAAATCTTTGTATATGCCAAGTTTTACCAGCGGATAAATACTTATGGATCCCAAATAACAGCGTACCCTGAATTTAAAGGCTTCTGGAAGCAGGATATCGAAGTAAGTGATTATGAACCGGTTATTGAAGAATACGAGGGCGTTCAATATCAAACTTTCCTTATTGCCAAGTATGCTTTATTCCCATTAAAAGAAGGGAAGTACACGATTGACCCTGTTAAAATGACATCTATTTTGTTAATCTCTGTTCCAAAAGTAATGAACTATTGGGGCATGAAGGTGCAAACCATGGATTACGAACAGGTGGAATACGATTTTGCCAGTAACCCGCTGTTAATCGACGCGAAACCGCTTCCAACAACCAATAAACCGCTTGATTTTATTGGAGCAGTTGGAGATTTTGAGTTACAAACTTCAGTAGACTCAGCGGAGTTGAGTTTAGGCAGTCCACTGCACTTTAAAGCAAAAATTAGTGGGGTGGGAAATATAATGTCTATCCAAGAACCAAAGTTAAAGTTTCCCCGACAATTGGAAGTCTATGACCCTGAAACGAAAGAGAGTATTTCTAAGCAATCTAACTGGGTGAAAGGTTCTAAAACCTATGATTATATTCTAGTTCCACAACGACCTGGGACATATACTATTCCTCCTGTTCAATTTTCATATTTCGACACGAAAGAGAAGAGGTATAAAACCTTGAGTTCTTCCCCTATTGAAGTGAAGGTTAAAGGAGAAATGCCTACGATAGTTAAAGAAGAAGAAATTGAGGATGAGTATGTGGATCCGTATGAACTTCATGACATATATGCTAGCTATACTAAAACGGCTAAAAGTAATTTCTACTCTTCATGGAAGTACCAACTAAGTTTGGCAAGTCCTTTTATGTTGTATTTCCTATTTCTTTTTGGTGCGAGGCTTAAAGAAGAGTTCCAGCCAGATGCAATTGCTCTTAAAAATAAGCGCGCTCTAGAAGAAGGACAGAAACGTTTGAAGAAGGCGAAGGTGTATTTGGACCAACAAAAACAAGAAGCTTTTTATAATGAGATTTTCGATGCATTTAATGGTTATGTAGCGGATAAGTTTAATATCGAACAAGCAAGTTTGAGTAAAGAGTATGTTTTAGAAAAATTTGAAGAAAAGAAGATTTCATCGCATTTAGCAGAACAATTTATACAAGTATTAAGTAATTCGGAGGAAGCACTTTATAGTCCGCAGGCTTATGGTAAAATGCAAGATGATTATGATACCGCTATTCAATGGATTGTTAAGATTGAGCATGAGGTATCTTAAGGCTATATTGTATATTATGTTGCTTTCTTTAGGAAGCCTGAAAGCTTCTGATAGTCTATTTGAAGAAGCTAATTTGGCCTATGAGGAAAAGAATTATGAACAGGCTATAGCGCAGTATAAATTGATACTGAAAGAAGAACCTAAGATTGCTGAAGTACATTTTAACTTGGCCAATGCATATTACCAAATTAACCAACTAGGCGAGAGTATCCTGTGTTATGAGAAGGCATTAAAACTTGACCCGGGAAGTACGCAAATTCAGCATAACTTACAACTTGCCTATTTAAAAAGTGATAATGAAATTGAGCCACTTCCTCCGTTGTTCTTTGTAGAATGGTGGCATCAGTTATTAGCAAGTAGAAGTGCAAATTCTTGGGCAAAATGGGCCGTATTTTTTGCTTGGATAGGGATTTCTTTCTTCTTACTCAAACGGGTTAAAAAGAAACAAATTTTTGGCTATTTGGCCAGGCTGAGCCTTTTAAGTTGTTTTGGTTTAGTTTTCTTGGCTTTTCAAAAAAATAACTTTGAAAAGAAACATGGTTATGCCATTGTCATGAGTGAACAATCAAGCTTACGTAGCTCTCCAAATACCACTGCCGAGGTCTTAGGTATTGCCTATGAAGGTTTAAAAGTTGAACTTATTGATAGTGTAGATACTTGGGTAAAAGTAAAACTTGAAGACGAAACTGAAGCCTGGATTGAAGAGAAGAAAGTTGCTAAATTTTAAGCTTCCACTTCTACCGTTCTTGGGCTATAAACAGCTGCAGCTTTTGCAATTGCTTTAATGTGATCAGGAGTTGTGCCACAACATCCGCCTACCACATTAAGTAAACCTTCTTCTAGGAATACTTTTATTTGATCAGCCATATCTGCCGGGCTTTCATCATATTCCCCAAACTCATTAGGTAATCCAGCATTTGGGTGGGCACTCACACTAAAAGGTGCTTCCTTAGCCAATATTTGTAAATAAGGCCGTAGTTGCTTTGCTCCTAGAGCACAATTAAGCCCCACACTAAATAATGGTGCATGTTGAATTGATATTAAAAATGCCTCCGTGGTTTGACCACTTAGGGTGCGTCCACTGGCATCTGTAATTGTTCCTGATACCATAATAGGTAACTGAATGTTGTTTTCTAGATAATATTCTTGAATAGCATATAATGCAGCTTTTGCATTTAAAGTATCAAACACAGTTTCAACTAGTAAAAGATCTACTCCACCATCAACTAACCCTTTTACCTGAAACTTGTAGGCATCTTTTAGCTCATCAAAAGTAACCGCTCGATAGCCTGGGTTGTTTACATCTGGAGATAAAGAAGCGGTACGGTTGGTTGGGCCAATACTACCAGCTACAAATCTATCCGTGAATTCACTAGCTACTTCTTTAGCTATTTTGGCTGATAAATAATTTATTTGATAAACGTCATCTGCGTTCAATGCGTAATCAGCCTGGGCTATTGTGGTTCCACTGAAGGTGTTTGTTTCTATAATATCAGCACCTGCTTCAAAGTATTGACGATGAATATCTTTAATAATTTCTGGTCTTGAAATAGACAGCAAATCATTATTTCCTTTTAAAGGATGGTTGTGGTCTTTAAATCGTTCTCCTCTAAAGTCTTCTTCTGTCAATGGGTGACGCTGAATCATGGTACCCATGGCTCCATCAAGGATTAAAATTTTCTTTTGTGCTAATTCTGCTAAAGTCATTTGCTAAAAAATTAGTATAGATATTCGATATGAACGTGAAATTATTAATAATCTCACCGAATAACACATTTTGCTGCTAAAAAGTTGCCGTGCAGCTACGTATAAATGATTCCGCAAGTTAAATCAAGAAAACTTACATGATTTTGAGTGAAATCAGTTAAAAAGTTGAAATAAGATTGAACAAGGTGTAAATTTGTTACATGAAAGTAACAGATCTGATAAGTCAAACCAAGGAGACCCTTTTCTCTTTAGAAGTTTTACCACCTATGAAAGGGAAAAATATCAGTGACTTGTACAAAGTGCTAGATCCTTTGATGGAGTTCAATCCACCTTTCGTTGATGTAACTTACCATAGGGAGGAAATCACCTACAGAAAGAATGCAGATGGAACACTTCGTCAAATTCCAGTGAGAAAGCGACCAGGAACTGTTGGGATTTGTGCAGCAATCATGAATAAGTATAAAGTCGAATCGGTACCCCATTTGATTTGTGGTGGATTTACCAAAGAAGAAACTGAAGATGCTTTGTTTTCACTTTACTATCTGGGGATAGAGAATATCTTAATCATCAAAGGTGATGAGATTGGTAAGTCGGAATATCATATCGAGGATCGAGTGAATAGAAATGTTTATGCGGTAGATTTAGTTGACCAGGTGAATAAAATGAATAAAGGGCAGTTTCTTCATGAAGAAACGATTTCAGATTTTCACACTAATTTTTGTTCTGGTGTTGCTGGCTATCCAGAAAAGCACTTTGAAGCACCTAATTTAAATAGTGACTTAATGTACCTTAAGGCTAAAGTGGATGCTGGGGCTGATTATATCGTTACTCAGATGTTTTTTGACAATGCTAAATATTTTGCATTTGTAGATAAATGTAAGCAAGCAGGAATTAATGTTCCAATTATTCCAGGATTGAAGCCTATAGCCACGAAAAACCATATGAACGTTCTACCTAGTATGTTTCATATTGATATTCCAGAGGACTTACAAAAGGAAGTAGAAAAGTGTAACGATAATAAAGCAGTAAAGCAAGTTGGAATTGAATGGGCTATTCAACAAAGTAAAGAGCTGAAAAATGCAAATGTACCTTGTATTCATTACTATACGATGAGTAGAAGTGATAATACTGTAGCTATTGCTCGCGAGGTATTTTAGGCTAAACCATGTTTGTTCGCTTCTCTTTTAGTTAGATTGGAAAGAGTTGTTTGATCTACAAATCGATAAACTTCCTCTGGTTTGAGATAGGCATGCTATTCACAGTATCCCACCAAGATTTAGTTGTGATCATGTCTTGAATTCATTGAAGATCAGAAATATTACTATTTTTTTTTGGCAGCGAATGGCTAAATCGATAGCATAATAATTCAATTCTCTTTTGGGAGGATTCATCATACATAATATTTGACCAATGTATTCGTCTGGAATTAAAATTCCCTGTTTATTCCACACCTATTTCAATACATCCTTTCTTTGAGGAGACGGAACTCCGTACAAGTCAAATTGATTTTTCATGTATTTTTTCATGGGTGTCACGTCCGCTGATATACTTGATTCTTCTAATCTGAGAATTAAATCATTTAAAAACTCCATAAACCTTACTTTTGTACGATGCTCATTGCTACTAAAGGTATTGTTTTTAAAAGTATAAAGTTTCAGGAATCTAGTTTGATAGTTAAGATTTATACAGAAACTCATGGCTTGCAAACCTTTATGGTAAAAGGGGTTAGGAGTATAAAGGCGAACGGTAAAGCTGCCATGTTCCAACCGGGAATGCTACTTGATATTATTATGTATTATCAAGAGCACAAGAGTTTTAAATCCCTGAGAGAATACCGAGCGTCTCATGTTTACAATACCGTTATGGACGATATCCGTAAGTCTAGTGTCTTGATGTTTCTCATTGAGATGCTTGATCAATGCATTCATGCAGATACTGAAGATGAAAAGCTTTTCGTATTCATTAATAATTCACTTCGTGAATTTGATGAAAGGCCGTTTGAAGCAAATTTCCACATTCAGTTTTTGTTGGAATTTATGAAGCATTTAGGTATATTTCCCAATGGGCAACGAACTTCTTTACTAAGCAACTTTAATATTAGAGAAGGTGAATTCACATCATTCTCTGCCGCTAATTCATTCATTTTAGCTGATGACGAATCTATTTTGTTTAATAATGTATTACAAAATGAAGCGTTTGAATTGGATCGAGTTTCTCGTAAAAAGGTCCTGAAAATTGTTTTAGATTATTACTCTTATCACCTTGAAAACTTCAAGGGGATTAAAAGTTTGAAAGTTCTAGAAACAATCTTGTCCTAAAATTTCATTGTACCAATTAGTATTCACTTAACAAAGAAGGTTGGAAACCATTATGTTGAATTCCGCTTTTTCTTCCAATTTGTAAGTTATTTTAGCGCTTTGAATAGGGTAGAATTTATTCTATCTATTAATAATTAGCAATGCTGAAAATTGGCGTACTTGGTGCGGGACATTTAGGGAAAATACACATGAAGCTCATTAAAGAAATTGAGACTCTAGAGCTAGTGGGGTTCTACGATCCTAACGATGGCAATGCGGAGAAAGCTGCGGATAAATTGCAGGTTAAGCGTTATACAGACTTAGAGGAGCTTATTCATGCCTGCGATGCCGTTGACATTGTTACTTCTACGATTTCACATTTTGAATGCGCTCAGTTAGCATTAAAAAATACCAAACATGTATTCATAGAGAAACCAATGACTTCTACATTGGAGGAGGCATATAAGCTAGTTGAATTAATCAAAGAAGCCGGAGTCAAAGCGCAAATTGGACATGTTGAACGATTTAACCCTGCCTTTTTAGCGGTAAAAGATTATCCGTTTAAACCAATGTTCATAGAAACTCACCGATTGGCCCAATTTAATCCAAGAGGAACGGATGTTTCTGTGATTCATGATTTAATGATTCATGATATCGATATTATCTTAAAGTTGGTGAATACAAATGTAAAAAGCATTCATGCTAGTGGAGTTCCAATTATTAGTGATTCTCCTGATATTGCAAATGCTCGATTAGAGTTTGATAATGGATGTGTGGCGAATGTAACTGCCAGTCGTTTGTCAGTAAAAAACATGCGTAAAACGCGTATTTTTCAACATGATTCTTATGTAAGTATTGATTTTCTAGAGAAGAAAACAGAAATATTTAAGCTGTATAATGAACAGCCAAGTGACATAAATACCTTTGAACTTGACTTAGGAGAAAATAAAGCAAAAAAATATATCCATTTTGACACCCCAGAAATAACCCCAGTTAATTCTATCAAAATGGAACTAGAAGTCTTTGCCCGTAGCATATACAACAATACAGAAACAGAAGTTACAGCCATGGATGGGCTAAAAGCAATGGAAGTTGCCTATGGTGTCCTAGATAAAATTCAGCGACTGAATATTATTTAATTATTTTTGTCGTTCAGTAAGACAATAGTAGTTCATGTTACAGATTAAAAAGTTAGTTTTCGGGATAGTAATCTTAAGTTTATTATCAGCTTGTTCAAAGGGTCCAAATGACGGCATTCCTGCCTATGTGCAAATAGATTCAGCCAATGTCTTAACAGGCACTGGTCAAGGGTCTGCTTCCAGTATAGTAAGTACTGTTTGGATAGAAAGCGAGGGCGAGAACGTTGGAGCTTTTGAGATGCCAATACTTGCTCCTATTTTGGTTAATGGTGAACGTCAGATAATATTGAACGCGGGCGTTTTTGTAAAAGGAGATTATTTTAATAGAGAAATTTACCCAGCCTATCAACCTTTCAAAACAACAGTAACTTTTGTGCCAGGGGAGACCTTGGTGATAAATCCTACTTTTGAATATTACGATGATACACAATTCCCATTGATAGAAGACTTCGAAAACGGAAATGTTTTTGCTGGACTAAACAGAACGCCACTTGCAGACCCAAACAATTTGGAGGGGCAAGCTTTATGGATAAAAGTAGATAATACAACTCCATTAGTTAGGGGAACGACAAGCACTCCAGTTGATGTTCCATTACTTAAACGAGTATATATTGAAATGGATTATAAGGGCGATGTTGATTTTGCAATTGGTATTGAATCTGTAATAAATGGTTCGGTCTCCCAAACCGGTTATATCGATCGTATTTTTGCTTCAGAGGATTGGTATAAAATTTACTATGAAATTTCAAACTTGATCAATACCTTATCTGCAGATAATTTTAATCTCTTCATAGAAGTGTTGAAGCTTGATTCTATAAATGAATCTAATTTGTACATCGATAATGTCAAAATTGTGGTAATCTAATGTTAGATAAGGGGCATTATAACAAACATATTTTTAGGCTATTAGATTGGTTGTCGGCTTTGTTAGCTTGGTTGATGTTTTTTGTGTTCAGGAAAAGCTATGTGGATAATTATCCTTTCGAATTAACTCAAGTACTTAGTGATAAAAATTTCATTTTAGGTCTATTGATACTCCCTATTGTTTGGGTTCTTTGGTATGGATTTACTGGGCAATACCATAAGGCTTACAGACAATCTAGGTTAAAAACAATTTTCAGATCATTTTGGCAAGCCTTACTTGGTGTATTAGCTATTTTCTTTATTCTTCTATTAGATGATAAGGTCGCGAGTTACAAAAATTACTATGCTACATTTTCGTTTTTGTTGATCGCCCACTTTACCCTTACAGTAGTTTTTCGAGTTATGTTCTTAACGATTATAAAGGATAAGATGGCTAAAGGAGAAATCTTAGTTAATGCCCTTATCGTAGGAAGTGCCTTTAAAGCACTGCAGTTTTTTGAAGAGTTTAAAGCCAATCCATTGGTATACGGATATCAAATAAAGGGGATGGTATCCTTAAATGGAGAACCTAAAGCAAACCAGAACGAACTGCCTGTACTTGGCAGCATTGATCAATTAGAATCGATATGTAATGACTTGAACATTGAAGACGTCATTATAGCTGTAGAACAGAAAGAGCACACCTTTATCAATAAGATCATTATTAGTCTTTCCTTGCAGAAGGTATTCATTAGAATTATTCCGGACTTGTATGACATCCTTGCTGGGTCGGTAAGTATGAGCGAAGTGGTAGGAGCACCCTTGATTGATATTTATCCAGATGCCATGCAACCTTGGCAGCAAAACACCAAACGTTTTGTGGACATAACAGCATCTATAGCTTCGTTGGTCTTACTCTTCCCATTCTTTATTTTGGTGGCACTTATTATAAAACTAAGTGATGGAGGAAGTATTATGTATTCTCAAGATCGAGTGGGAAAAGGGGGGGTTCCCTTTAAGCTGTTTAAATTTCGATCGATGAAAGAAAATGCAGAGCCGAATGGTCCCGCATTGTCTTCGGATCATGATAAACGAATTACTCCATTTGGGAGGATTATGAGGAAATGGAGGATTGATGAATTACCGCAATTTTGGAATGTGCTTAAAGGAGGCATGAGTGTAATAGGCCCTAGACCTGAAAGGCAACATTTTATTCAAGAAATGAGCCATGTAGCTCCACAGGTAAAACATTTACAACGAGTAAAGCCTGGCTTAACCTCATTGGGTATGGTTAAATATGGCTATGCTCAAAATGTGGCTGAAATGATTGATCGCTTGAAGTACGATGTGATCTATATTGAAAAGCGTTCTCTGGGATTAGATTTTAAAATCTTCTTGTATACTATCGTTACACTAATTCGAGGAAGAGGAAAGTAAGCCTTATTTCAATAACTCAATTACGCGTTCATATTTAAGCATATTCTCTTCACTTAGAGCAGAATCACTAACCTTACTTTTTTCTTTTTCTGATAGCCTTAAACTCAGGCTGACTCTTTTCTCATTTTCAGCTGGCACATATTCAAAAACAACCCGCTCAATCTTACCTTTCAACACATCGTCAATGCCTTGAAGCATATAGTCTTGTAAGTAATCTTGTGTATTGGTAATGTTTCCACTAATACTTCCAAAAGAAGAGGTTAGTTTAGATAGGAATGTTTTATATTCAAAATCCTCAACTGGATTGTTCTTGACGTTATCTCTGATTTCTACAATTACAACTCCGCTGGTGTTATACTTTATCCAATCTTGGAAAACGTTTAGGAATCGAGCGGCATTCTCCATCCCGAAATTGTCTCTTATTCCGGCGTCAAACACGTCCATTTTTGGTTGGCTCGGAAGTGAAACATTAGGTAAAATTAAAGGGTAAGTAGCATTCATTCTGAGCGCTGATGTCATTCTCAAGTCAAAAGGAGAATTTTGAGAGAAGAATGCACCGAAATCAATTGCATCTATTTCATACATATCGGTTTGTGTCGGGTCATCTTCAGAAAAACCCCTCATCATATAAGAAACAGCTTGAGGGCTAATAACTAATTTTCTCATATCCGAAACATTGGCAGCGCTGATGAACATCATGGGAATTATAGACTCTTTCTCAAAATCTTTATAAGCAGATATTGGCTTATCCAGGATATCTTCGGTAGAGGTGTTAAGGGCAATTTCAAAAGCGGTTCCTCTATCAAAGGGGTATTTTTTATCATTGTATGTATATTTTCTGAAACCAAAAAACAGGTCATTAGATACCACAGTGATCATAATTTTATTGATGAGGTCGCCTCCAATATTATTGACAAATTGTTGTTGATTTAAGTGGTCCAGGAGACCTAGTTGTTTCCTAAGATAGAGTTCTCGGTAATAAGCCAAACCTAGCATGCCTCCTGACGCTCCGGTCATTAAGGTAGCATGATCCATTAAAGAACCTTCTGAAAGGCTGTCCAAGGTTTGAATAACTTTCATGCTATATGCGGCTGATCGACTCCCTCCACCTGAAGCAAGTATGATACATAACTTGGGTTTATGGTAGTAGGGTTGCCCCTCCTTGTTCTTCTCTTTCCAAGTATTCAAAATTTGAAGAGTGCTCAATATATCTACTTCCATTTTTTCTGGGTTTGATATAGAATCTAAAACTTCAAGTGAATATTCTTGGGTAGTGCTGTAATCTAAACCGTAGGCTTCGCTATCCGTTTGGAGAAACTTAAACTGCGATAGCATATTCAATAATGCGAAAATAACAATGACCATAACAGTACCCCATCTGCCACTCCAATAATAGATTAGTCCAGCTAGTGAAATCAGCAGGCCGCAGAATAAAAAGATAGATCCTGCTGCTGGAATCTCAAAAAGAGGTTTGTCAATAACAAAGCCAAGAGCAATTAACAACAAAGCATTCAGTGAAATAATTAGGAAGGCGTTAAGGTGATGTTGCATAAATACTCTCCGGAGAATATTGTCATGATAGTGTGTAACGTCTCTAATATGTCTAAATCGCATCTTCCTACTCAAGTAAAAATCTACTCGGTCTGCTCGTCCTTCTCCAGCAAGGTGGTCCCAATGTTCATTCTTATTTGTGTGGTCTTCTTCTGGGTTTAAATATTCATGAACATTCTTATTGGTCAAATGAAAGTAGACTGAAACAATCAATAAGACTAGAACAAAGCCAGAAAGTAATCCTAGAATCATCCAAAATATTTGAAAATTGTCTTTACCCATTTCATGGGTTTGGTATTGGACTATTTCGAAAATGTAAATCAGAATAAAATAAAAAGGAATCATGCTATTGTTGAACGTAAACATAGCAAAGGGCCATTTCAAACTAGCCATAAATGGATATCGGTAGCTGTACAAAAGGTAACTTACTAAATTCCAAGTAATGTAAAATGCTCCTAGACAAATTCCTACCAGCTGAAAACTAAAATAACCAACGACTCCAATGTACTCTGGATTGAGGAAAAGTATAGGTACGCCGTAGTTATCTCCCAGTTGACCAAGTATAATCAATAGAATTAAAAACCAACTCAATATAAGAAAGAAGTTCTCTTTAACATGATTGAGTAATAGTCTAAATGGAAATATGTAAAATAAGCTCGCTAATCGCTTTAGCATAACTCTATAAAGTTAGGAAGAATTTCATATATCGCTCTATTAATTTTGATAGGCAACTGCTCCCATGTCGATAGGTGAATTATGAGGCCTGCAATAAAGATCTTCTGTTAAACTATTTAGCTTTCCTGTCCCAATGCAAGGGGAGTTGCTACTTAAGGAGAAAGCGTAGTCTGAGGAAGAATCAAAAGATGGATTCATATCAACTAGGCAATCCACATAAGTAGAAGTGTCCGTATCAAAAGTGGTTCTTATCAAGCAATTTTCAAACAGAAAATTAAATCCAGCGAGGTTTTCATTGTTGAGTAGAAGTTCATCGGACTTGCCTCCATAAATGATGCAATTCGTGAAATTGGCTTGTTCTAGGTCCCCATAACTTCCTTGAGTGCCGTTACTGGCAAAATTAGATAAGGCAAGTGCTTCACTTTGTCCTGTGCCGCTAAATGTGCAATTCTGGAATTCGTAGTTCCCTCCCATGGCTAGCGTGGCTAAATTATTGCTAGCTTCAGTAAACAGACAATTGCTAGCTGTCACCTGGCTATTTAAGCAAAACAAACTGCTGTTTGCGCTGTATTTAATTTGAACTTTATCTAGGGTTAACACAGGTTGGTTGCCAAAGTTGAAATCGGTAAAATCATCGAAGAGCCATCTACCCGCAATTCCATAAGTAGCATTTTTAATGCAAACATTATTGAAATCACCTGTAGCTCCACTTCGTAAAATGACTCCTAACCATAAGCCTGGAATAGTGGCAAATTCTAATCCGTTGGGAAGGTCTTCAATTCTATCCGTTTGCAAAACTACTGAGTCTTGGCAACCTGGAGTTCCAATCCTTACCGGACCATCACTAAAAATGGCGCTTCCTTGATTAAAATAAACTTCACATCCTGGCAGAATCGTTAAAGATCCAAAAGCTTCAACTCCCACGCCTGGGAAAGTATCCGTACGTACTACAACATGAGGCTTGTCATTTTGCCAAATGGAGTCGCCTTCAATAATTTCCCCATAGTGGAAATATGCATTTTGCCCCCATGCTCTGAGATATGAATTTTGCTGTACGCCATTATAGAAGTATTGAATTTCGTCCATTAAAACGAAAGGATTATTCTGGTTATTGGGGTCAACAGTTACTTCAGCGAAAATATAAATATAATCTTGGGCGGGAATTTCTACGTCAAATAGTGACGTTCCCGATTCTCCATCTGCATTTATTCGGAATTGATTGCCATTGAGTCCGGCTAAACGAATCTCATCAATTTTAATAGCCTCTTTAAGGGGGTTTTGCACTTTCATGTATCGAGTTATCGATCCAACTGTTGTAAACACGGTGTCAAAGGTAAGCGTGTCATTTGAAAAAGTTAGGATTTTGTCTTGACCTCCATAGAATCTATTCTTTTTGCAGGCAAATAGGACTAAGGATAAAATGAGGATATAGAAAAATGTGTTTTTCACGCGGTGCGAATTTAATTTTAAAAACTGAATTGTAGGATTTTTATTGCCTTTTCCAAGATAATTAAACCTTACATGCCATGCTTAAGATGCTTAGTTGGGTATTTTCTACTTGGAGTAGTTGTAAGGAACAAGCTTCCAATGTGGCCCCGGTTGTTACAACATCGTCAATAAGAAGAAGGTGCTTATTGCTTAAGAGCTTTGGTTTGGCTACTCTAAATATGTTTGCTACGTTTCCCCAGCGATCGATTCTATTGTTTCCAGTTTGTGATTGGCTGTTTTCTATTCGCTCTATAGCTTGAGGATAAAATGGGATGCTCCAAGCTTCGCTTAAATGATAGGAAAAAGAATGACATTGGTTGTAGCCTCTTTTTTTCAATTTTAGGGGATGTAGAGGAATGCATACAATAGCATTTATACTTTGCCTTAAGGGATGAGAAAGATATCGTTTTACGATTTGTTCGGCCAGATAAATACCGATGTCTTGTCTACCGTGATATTTGAGCAGATAGAGAAGTGCTTGTGTTTTAGATTCCTTTTCGAGATAGAGCAAACTATCTATATATTGGGGGTTTATCCTTCCCCAGAACTTTTTGTGTAAAGGGTTTTGGTCGAACTTATGAAAGTTGGTGTATGGCAAACGGATAGTGCAAACCAAACAAACTACCGCTTCTTGTTGGGCTAAATGTTCTCCGCAAGCTGCACATATTCTGGGGTAAACAAGTTCCAACAGCGCTTGCATAAATTTAGGTAGTTGATTTATGAGGGTCAATATTTTACGCATTGTATTAGCCATTAAGAATACAATAATCGGGGCTTTAAATTAGTGCAATTGAGTGTGAGTGGCTTGTGGATGAGTAATTGCCAAAAAAGGTTAAAGCCTAGTAAATTTTGGCTTGGAACATATTTTTAGTACTTTATTTCGTATCTTTGCACTTCTAATTTTTAAAGCAAAAGAAGGGACATGCCCATCTTAACAAAGCCCCAAGAATATATGAGTAAGAAAAGAGTATTAATCATTACGCAAGAAATGAAACCTTATATTGACTTAACAGATATTTCAAGTATTGTTTCTGGACTTCCAACTAAATTGCAAGAGCAAGATTTAGAAATCCGAGTGTTAATGCCAAGGTTTGGCTCAATAAATGAGCGAAGACATCGTTTACATGAAGTAGTAAGGTTAAGTGGGATTAATGTGGTCGTGAATGATGAAGATTTCCCTCTAATAATTAAAGTGGCTTCATTACCTGGAGCTAGATTGCAAGTTTACTTTTTGGACAATGACGATTTCTTCAAACGTAAGGAGATGTTCCATGATAAAAAAGGAAACAATTTTGAGGACAATGCGGAGCGAATGATGTTTTTTGGATTAGGTGCTATCGATATTGTAAGAAAATTTGGTTGGGCGCCTGACGTAATTCACTGTCACGGATGGATGACTAGCTTAATGCCTTTGTTATTGAAAACTCAATATAAAACTGAACCTATCTTTGAAAACAGTAAAGTTGTTTTTACTGCATATCAAGAAGAAAGTTTTGAAGGAGCGATTAAAGAAGATTTCACTGAATTCGTAACAAATAATACTGATATTCCAGCTGACATGCTAAAACCTTTTGGTGCTAGTACTGAAAATGATTTGAATATTGGAGGCTTACATTATGCCGATGCAGTTACATTGGGAAGTGATGAGTTTGAAGATGAAGTGATGGCTGAATTTGATACCTTAGATGTACCTAAGTTGCCTTTTAATAATGAAAATGATATTTTAATAGAGTATGCTAAATTTGTTAAAGAACTTACCGATAGTCCAGTTGAATAAACTGATTTTATTTACATTACTTGTTTTAATATCTGCTTGTGAAAAAGATCCTGCTCTTTCAGGCGGAGGTGCTGGAGACAATCTAGAAACTGTTGATAGTTTAGTTCTCTCTGCTTATACTATAGCGGATGAGCCTAGGAATTCATTGAATGAGGGAGATGTGGCTTTAGGTCGTTTGACTGATCCAAGATTTGGTGAAAGTTTGGCTTCCTTCTATATGCAGCTTAGATTAGGTACTACATCTTTTGAGCCTGGAACGAATGCTGTTTTAGATTCTGCAGTATTAGTATTAGATATTGAAGATACTTTTGGCCCCTTAGCTAACAGCATGGATATTGAAGTTTATCGCTTAACTGAAGAGTTAGATGCGGCTGAAAATTATATTTCAAATCTTAGTTTGACTACAGATATTAGTCCTATTGGAGGATTAAATGGTTTTGTATACAATAATAATGAGTCTCTCAGAATTCCAATGACAAATGCTTTTGGCGATGAGTTGCTAGGCTTGTTTGGCTCAACTACTACTGAAAGTAATGACGAATTCTTGACTTATCTCAATGGTTTATATCTAACTGTAAATCCTACTACGGGAGGAGACGGTTTACTTGACCTTGAATTAACAAGTGAATTAACAAGCTTAATGCTATATTTTAGTAGTGATAGCCCTGAAGATAGTTTATATAGCTTCAGTGTTGGAACAAGTGCTTTGCGAGTGAATCAATATCAGAATGACGATAGTGGAAGTGAGTTAGAAGTTTCAATAAATGACCTTAATAATGATGACGAAAGTATTTTACTTGGCGGCCTGCAAGTCTCTAAAGGGATTATGGATTTGCCAGACTTGAGTTTCTTGGAAGGAGCAGTTATCAATCAAGCAAAACTTACTTTTTATCAAGCGGATTATGGCGATGTGCTGAATACGGACTATGATAATCCTGATTTCTTGCTAGTAACAGGTGGAAAGACAACAGATACTATTCAATTCTTTTTAAGTGATTACTCGACTAGTGATCCAACAGCTTATGGTGGAATACCTGAGTTAGTAGATGTGGATGGGAATCCTACAATCGCTTATTCATACAATATTCCTCGATTTATCCAGCGATATGTAGATGGAGCAACAGAATTAACTTTTTTAAACGTAGAAGTTGTAAATTTCAACAATGGTAATCGAGTGAAGTTAGGCGGTGGAAGTCACCCCAATTTCCCTATTAGCTTAGAAATTCTTTATACCAAACCCTAAATAAATTTTATGTGTGGAATTGTTGCATATATTGGTAGCCGCGAAGCTTATCCTATATTAATTAAAGGGTTAGAGCGCTTAGAATATAGAGGCTATGATAGCGCGGGAGTTGCCTTACTTGATAATGAAATTAAGGTATTTAAAAAAGCAGGTAAAGTTCAAGAGTTAAAGGATTTTGCCAGAAATCGTGATACTAAGGGAAATATAGGAATTGGGCACACCCGTTGGGCTACTCACGGAGAGCCTAATGAGTTAAATGCGCACCCACATTATTCTTCTGATAAAAAGATTGCTTTAATCCATAATGGTATAATTGAAAATTACGCCATTTTAAAGGAAGAGCTAATCAAAAGGGGACACGAGTTCCATTCAGATACTGATACGGAAGTATTGGTTCATCTCATTGAAGATGTTCAAAAAAACAATAATTTACCTTTATTCGAAGCAGTGAGAGTTGCCTTGAATGAAGTAACGGGAGCTTATGCTATTGTTGTTTTATCACAAGACCATCCAAACCAATTGATTGGTGCCAGAAAAGGAAGTCCATTGGTTGTAGGAATGGGAATAGATGAGTTCTTTATTGCTTCTGATGCAACTCCTATAATCGAGTATACTAAGAATGTGGTTTACCTAGATGACGAGGAAATAGCTTTACTAGACCTTAATGAAGGTTTAAGTATTAAAACAGTTGCTAATCAGGAGAAAACACCTTACGTTCACGAGCTAGAAATGAAGCTTGAGATGTTAGAGAAAGGTGGATATGAGCATTTCATGTTAAAAGAAATTTATGAACAGCCTCGTTCTATTTATGATAGTATGAGAGGTCGCATAGACAGTAAGCGTGGAGATATTTATATGGGCGGTATGCTTGAATATAAAAATATCCTTACGCAAGCTGATCGAATTGTAATTACAGCGTGTGGTACTTCTTGGCATGCTGCATTAGTAGCAGAATATCTTTTTGAAGATTTAGCAAGGGTGCCTGTAGAAGTCGAATATGCATCTGAGTTTCGTTATAGAAACCCAGTGATTAAGCAAGGGGATATAGTTATTGCAATTTCTCAGTCTGGAGAAACAGCGGATACCTTGGCAGCTATAGAATTGGCCAAGCAAAAAGGAGCAACAGTATTTGGCGTTTGTAATGTTGTAGGTTCATCTATCCCAAGAGCTACGCATGCTGGTGCATATACTCATGCTGGACCAGAAATTGGTGTGGCCTCAACGAAAGCATTTACTGCTCAAGTTACGGTGCTTATTCAAATGGCTTTATGGTTAGCTTACAACAAAGGAGCAATCAATCAAGCTAAATTGACTCGCTACTTAGTTGAATTAGAAGCAATACCAAGTAAGGTAGAAGAAGCCCTTAAAACGGCAGAAGAAGTTGAAAAAATGGCCCGAATTATTGCTAATTCTGAGAATGCATTATACTTAGGTCGTGGGTATAATTTCCCAGTAGCTTTAGAAGGAGCATTAAAATTAAAAGAGATTTCATATATCCACGCTGAAGGTTATCCTGCTGCGGAAATGAAACATGGTCCTATTGCTTTGATAGATGAAAATTTACCTGTTGTTGTATTGGCAACAAAGAACTCTCAATATGAGAAAATGGTGAGTAACATTCAAGAAGTAAAAGCAAGAAAAGGAAAAGTTTTTGCAATCGTCACCAAAGGTGATATTGAAGTGAAGAAAATGGCTGATCGTTGGATTGAAATTCCCGATTGTCCAGAAGAATTATCTCCTCTAGTGAGCAGTATCCCATTACAACTATTGTCTTATCATGTAGCTTTAATGCGAGGATGTAATGTGGATCAACCAAGAAACTTAGCGAAGAGTGTTACGGTCGAGTAGCAAACTTGTTGACTAGTATACTGGAGAATTAGAAAAATAGAGATAAAAAACCCAAGGAGGATTCCTTGGGTTTTTTGTTTTAGGTCTTGTAACTGCGTTACTAGAATCTTTCTAAGTTGCTGAAAAAGAAGCTTCCTTCAATTGCAGCATTTTCATCACTATCACTTCCGTGAACTGCATTACGACCAATATTCTCAGCAAAACGCTTACGAATAGTTCCTTCGTCTGCATCGGCTGGGTTGGTTGCACCAATTACTTTTCTAAAGTCAAGCACTGCATTGTCTTTTTCTAAAATAGCTGCATATATTGGACCTTCAGTCATGAAATCAACCAATTCACCATAAAAAGGTCTTTCTGCATGCACTTCATAAAAAGCTTGAGCTTGCTCTAAACTTAATTTTGTGTATTTCAAAGCAACTACTTTAAAACCACTTTTTAAAATTTGATCTAAAATTGCACCAGCATGACCATTTGCGGTAGCATCTGGTTTAATCATTGTGAACGTTCTGTTTGACATTTTTTATTGTTTTGTAGGTTAATTTTCAAATCTTGCGCAAATATAGTTTTATTCAATCCATTTTAAAAGATAAAATTTAACTTTGTAAGATGTTAAATGAAATGCCCGATTTAAAGCCACGAATATTAGCGGCCAAGAACATTGTAATTACTTGTCATGTTAGTCCAGATGGAGATGCTATCGGAAGTAGTTTAGGATTGTACCATTTTCTGAAAGGGCAAAATTTAAATGCAAGTGTTGTTGTCCCTAATGCTTTCCCTAAGTTCTTAAGCTGGTTATCAGCAAGTGACTCTATTGTTTTATACGATCAGCAGGTAGAAGAAGCAACAGCTTTGATTAAAGATGCGGATGTAATCTTTTGTTTAGATTATAACGAAACAAGGCGAACTGCGCAAATGCAAGAAGCTATCGATGCTTCTCAAGCGTATAAAGTGCTAATTGATCACCATATTGGAGAACCTACTTGGCCAGATGTTAATCTCTCTGTGGTTGGAGCTAGCTCAACTTGCGAATTAGTTTTGGACTTCATCAATGCTTTTGAAGATAAAGAGCAGACTTTGCCCACAGAATTAGCGTATTGCCTTTATACGGGGCTACTAACAGATACAGGTAATTTTCAATACGCTGCAACAACGCCAAAAGTACATATTCAAGCAGCCGAGTTAATTGCTGCGGGTGTAGAGCCTGATCTCGTGCATAATCATATCAATAATAGTTATGATGAACAACGCTTACAGTTTTTTGGATTCTGTATTTCCAAGCGAATGAAAATTCTCAAGGAAAAGAAGATTGCGTATATGCCATTGAGTCAAAAAGATATGCATCATTATAATGTCCAAACTGGCGGCACAGAGGGCTTAGTTAATGAGCCAATGAAAATTGCAGGTATAGATATTTCTATTTTACTAAAAGAGGATGATGGCAAAGTTAAAATGAGTTTTCGCTCCAAAAGGGATATCGATATAAGTGTATTCGCTCGAACACATTTTAATGGAGGTGGGCATAGAAATGCTGCGGGAGGAATCTCATTCAAAGGACTTGAAGCCACTGAAAAGGACCTTTTAATGCATTTTTCTAATTTTAACATTAGTTAAATTTCAGGGGTTTTTTATAAAGTGCAAATTATTATCTTTGCAGCTAAATTAATAATCAAAACTTTAAAATGAAAAGAATATCGACAATAGTAATGGTAATGGCTCTTGTGAGCTTAACACTTTTTTCTTGTAATGAAGAAGCAAGCGCTCAAGATTTTTCTGGCGACTTGAGTAGTGTAGAAGATAGTGTAAGTTATGCATTAGGAATAAACATTGGACAAAACTTAAAGCAATCAGGATTTAAAAATGTGAATGTTCAAGCAATGGGTAAAGCAATTGCTGAAATTTATGCGGGAGATAGTACTTTATTGAATGCTGAAGAAGCAGGAGCTTTAATCAACAACTATATGACTAAGCAAAGTGAAGTTAAGGCTGATGGTGCAAAAGAAGAAGGTATTGCTTTCTTAGCTGAAAATGCAGGTAAAGAAGGAGTAATGACTACTGCTAGTGGATTGCAATACGAAGTAGTAGAAGAAGGTTCCGGTGCTAGTCCTGCAGCTACAGATAATGTAACTGTGCACTACCATGGCACTTTGATAGATGGATCAGTATTTGACAGTTCAGTAGAAAGAGGCGAACCTGCAACATTTCCATTAAATGGAGTTATCCCAGGTTGGACTGAAGGTCTTCAATTAATGAAAGAGGGTGGAAAAACTAGATTTTACATTCCTTCTGAATTAGCTTACGGAGATAGAGCGGCTAGTGAGTTGATTGGCCCTAATTCAACACTAATTTTTGATGTAGAATTAATACAAGTAGGTGAGTAGTGTTTATTTACAAACCAAAATAGAAAGATGAAAAATTTAAAATTTATTATACTAAATCTTGCCCTAATAATTAGCTTTGGATGTAGCGCAGAGGGTAACAAAAAAGAATCTAAGATGTTTGCAGAGATTACCACAACACAGGGTGTTGTAAAAGTAGAGTTGTTTTATAAACAAGCTCCAATGACTGTTGCCAATTTTGTAGCCCTAGCAGAGGGCGAAATGAAAAATGAGGCCAAAGAATTAGGTGTTCCTTTTTATGATGGCTTGAAATGGCACAGAGTAATTAGTAAGGTCCAAGGAAGCGGTCAAGATTTCATGATTCAAGGTGGAGATCCACAAGGAAATGGAATGGGTGGACCTGGATACCAATTTCCTGATGAAATTGTAGATTCATTAAGACACGACACTCCTGGTATCCTGTCTATGGCTAATTCTGGTCCAGCAACAAACGGAAGTCAGTTTTTTATCACTTTAGTTCCTACGTCATGGTTAGATGGTAAACATACTGTTTTCGGAAAAGTAGTTGAAGGAATGGAATTTGTTAGCAGCACCAGACAAGGAGATGAAATAGTTTCTGTTAAAATTATCCGTGAAGGAAAAGATGCCGCTAAGTTTGATGCACCTAATGTGTTTTTTGCAGTTCAAGAAGCAGCAAAAGCTAAGCTAGGAGAAAAAGAAAAATTAGAGTCTCAAGGATTTGAAAACTTTATAAAAGATCATTATCCAAATGCGAAGAAAACTGAAAGTGGCTTATACTATGTGCATACTACCGAAGGAACTGGAAAACAACCAACTGCAGCTAATCAAGTAGAAGTTCATTATGAAGGTAGATTCATGGATGGCAAAGTATTCGATAGTTCAATTGCTAGAGGTGAATCAATTACTTTTGGTTTAGGTCAAGTTATTAAGGGTTGGACAGAAGGATTACAATTAATGAAGGAAGGCGGAAAGGCTACTTTAGTGATTCCTTATCAATTAGCATACGGTGCAGGTGGAAGACCTCCACAAATACCAGCAAAATCAACGTTGATATTTGACATTGAATTGATTCAAGTTAAGTAATCAATAAAGTATAAATATAAAGGCGCTTCTTGAAGCGCCTTTTTTTATTTAGTGCTGTTAAGGTGATGACTTCAAGTCATCACCTTAACAAACAAAAAAATCTGCTTAACTTTGTAACACTATGGAAGCTTACGCAACGGCATTAAATTTTGGGATTCCTTTTTTCACTGTTTTAATTACTTTAGAATTGCTGTACGGGATAATTACAAAAAAAGTCACCGCCAATTTACCTGATACCATCTCAAGCTTGAGTAGTGGGATTACGAATATTACTAAAGATGTTCTTGGTCTTATTGTAGCTATCATTTCGTATTCGTGGTTGGAAACCAATTATGCTTTTTTTGATCTAGAACTTACTTGGTGGATGTTTCCACTAGTTTTTGTAATGAAAGACTTTGCGGGATATTGGATTCATAGATTTGAGCATATGGTAAACTACTTTTGGAACAGACATATGATTCATCATAGTAGTGAAGAGTACAACTTGGCTTGTGCGCTTAGACAATCCATTTCACAGATATTTAGTTTTACGATTTTAATCTTGTTTCCTTTAGCATTTCTTGGAGTTCCTACTGAAGTGTTTGCCATAGTGGCTCCTATACATCTGTTTGCTCAATTCTGGTATCATACCAGACATATCAAACGCATGGGGATATTAGAGAAAGTGATTGTTACGCCTTCTCATCATCGTGTTCATCACTCCATTAATGAACAATACCTAGACAGGAATTTCTCTCAGATCTTTATTGTTTGGGATAAACTGTTTGGGACTTTTCAAGAAGAGTTGGAATCTGATCCACCAGTGTATGGGGTGAAAAAATCGGTAGAGACATGGAATCCAATATTGATTAACTTTCAGCATGCCGCTCGTGTATGGTTAGATTTTTTCAGAACGAAAAGTTGGATTGATAAAGCACGTATATGGTTTATGCCAACTGGGTGGAGACCAGAAGATGTTAAGACTAAATTTCCGATTGAAATTATAGACGATCCTCAAAAACAGGTAAAGTACATGCCTGCTATTTCGGATTGGGTGAAAGTTTGGAGTGCGGCTCAGTTAATGATGACCTTATTCACGGCTATGTTTTTGTTTAATAACTTGACGGTTTTTAGTTTTGGTGTGTCTTTAGTGCTAGGAGCTTTTATCTTTCTTGCGGTGTATAGTTATACGACCATAATGGATGGCAAATCATCTGGAGTATGGTTGGAGATAGTAAAAAGTTTAATTGCAATAGTCGGAATCTACTATTTGACGGAATCTTATAATTTAGCTTCGCCTTCAACATTGTTTTTATACTTTCTTTTAGGCTACCACGTGTTAAGTGGCGCCTTGGCAATGGGGACACTGGCTCTAAAAAAAGAGTTGCTCTTGACTTGATAGTTTAATAAAGCTATTTAAGCTCAACCAAAAAATAATTCTTCTTCCCTCTCTGGGCTAGAATGTACCCACTACTCAATACATCTGCAGAGGTAATGGTGCTGCTATCATTTACTTTTGCCTTATTGATACTCAAAGAGTTTTCCTTGATGGCACGTCTGGCTTCTCCATTACTTTTAAGAATGGAAGTGTGTTCTACAAAGAATTCAACTAAGTTTATTCCCTTAGCTAATAGAGAAGATTCTAATTCAAAACTAGGCACTCCGTCAAAAACTTCTTGCATGTCTCTAGCGCTTAATTTGTTTAAGGCTGTCACATCTGCCTTGCCAAACAGAATGGAAGATGCGGTAATGGTGGTATCCAAAGCTTCTTGATTGTGAACCAATAGCATTAAGGACTCTGCTAGTGCTTTTTGTAATTGTCTTTCGTGGGGTGCTTCTTTATGAGAGACAATTAGTTGTTCAACTTCTTCTTGAGTTTTGAAAGTAAAGATCTTAATGTAACTCTCTGCATCTTCATCAGAGGTGTTTAACCAAAACTGGTAAAATTTGTAAGGAGAAGTTTTCTCTGCATCTAACCAAACATTTCCTCCTTCACTTTTACCAAACTTAGAACCATCTGCTTTGGTAATTAACGGGCAAGTTAGGGCGTATGCTTTCGAATGTTCATCATTCATTCTACGAACTAACTCAGTTCCTGTGGTAATGTTTCCCCATTGGTCGCTGCCACCCATTTGAAGCAAACAGTTATAATGCTTGTGCAAGTGATAGAAATCATAGCCTTGAATCAATTGGTAGGTAAACTCGGTAAATGACATGCCACCACCTTCTTCACCTAAACGCTTTTTTACGGAATCTTTAGCCATCATATAGTTGACGGTGATTCTTTTTCCTACTTCACGGGCGAAATCGATAAAAGTGAAATCTTTCATCCAATCGTAGTTGTTCACTAGGAGAGGAGCATTAGCATCTTTACTTTCGAAATCTAAGAAATGAGATAGAACTTGTTTAATACCTTTTACATTATGATTCAGTGTTTCCTCATTCAATAGCTTACGTTCATCTGACTTTCCTGATGGGTCGCCAATCATTCCTGTTGCCCCACCAACAAGTGCAATAGGCTTGTGCCCAAAATTCCTTAAATGCATCAATAGAACAATTGGAACTAGACTTCCAATATGTAGACTATCAGAGCTAGGGTCGAAGCCAATATAGGTAGCAGTACTTTCTTTACAAAGCTGATCTTCCGTACCTGGCATCATATCATGTATGAGACCTCTCCATCGTAATTCTTCTACTATGTTTTTCATGTTCTATATTCTTAGCGACAAATTTAATGAATTGTTTTAATTCAAATAGTATCTAGTACTAAGTATAATACACTCAGTTTTGATACTTACTTTATTCAAGCTGAAAGCTCGAACTATTTTTAATTATATATTGTACATTTTTAATTTAAAGATTAGGCCGAAGGCTGAATCTTTACTTAGCTTCACCTTTTAGCATTGGTACAAAAGCAAATTCTTCAAAGACTTCTTTTTCCAATTGTTGTGCAGATACCTTAGTTAAGCGTAACATGTCTTGGTTGCCCTTTGAATTGTTTAATGGAATGACTAGCATTCCCCCTATTTTCAATTGATCAATTAATGCTTTTGGAATTTCTGGCGCAGCGGCAGTCACAATTATCTTATCGTAAGGAGCAAAAGCAGGTTTCCCTTTAAAGCCATCGCCAAAGTAAAATTTGATGTTTGTATATCCCATGGCTTTCATCATAGGGGAAGTCACATCGTAAAGGGCTTTTTGTCGTTCTATCGTATACAAGTCTGCGCCTAGTTTCACCAACACTGCGGCTTGATATCCACTACCTGTTCCTATTTCTAATACTTTGTCCCCTTTCTTTATTTCAAGTAGCTGGCTTTGAAAGGCAACTGTATATGGATGTGAGATGGTTTGGCTGGCACCAATCGGGAAAGCTTTATTCTCATAAGCATGACTATGAAGTGCACTATCTGGAATAAATAGTTGACGCTCAATTTGATTGATTGCATTTAATACCAAAGAACTGCTAATGCCTTTGTCCTTGAGCAAATCAACTAATTCCTTCCTCTTACGTATGTATTTTATATCTGGTTTAGTCATGGGTGACAAAGCTACTATATATTGAGTTTTGATTCAAATACTTTTTAAGTAGCTTATGACTTGACCTCAAGCGATGTATAGCTAGAGATGAAGTAATAGTAATGATTGTATCTACTGCTTCATCATCTAAAGTATCATTGTCTAAAACAGAGGTGCTAATGGTTGTTCCAGCTATTACCTCTACCGTATTGCATAACTACAATTGGATCATCAGTTACAGGTATTACATCGAAGCAGACAGTGATCGTATCTCTCATAATCCAATTTACGATTCTATTGATATAAACTGGTCGTAGCGTTTCGATTCGATTTCACTCCAGTTTTAATTATACCGACACAATTTTTTTAAAGTTGAGATATAGCTTAACTTCGCAAACTAATTAGAAACAAGATGATAGACAAGATTAAATTTGGGACAGACGGTTGGAGAGCAATAATTGCGGATACCTACACAGTTACTAACGTAAAAAGAATTGCAAAAGCTACAGCTGATTGGGTAAAATCAAGTAGCGATAAGCCATCTATCGTATTAGGATACGATTGCAGATTCGGGGGCTACTTGTTTGCTCAAACGGTTATTGATGTAATGGCTTCACAAGGAGTTAAAGTCTTTTTTGATAAGAACTTCGTGTCAACTCCTATGATCTCTCTAGCAGCGTATAAATTACAGAGTACAGCTGGTGTTATTTTAACAGCAAGTCATAATCCGCCAAGCTATAATGGCTATAAATTGAAGTCAAATTTTGGTGGACCGACAATCCCTTCTGAAATTCAAGAAGTGGAAGACTTAATTGGTGATGAGGTGGAGTGTAAGAAATATTCTTGGGATGCTTTAGAAAAAGAAGGCTTACTAGAATTTGTTAATTTTGAGGAAATGTACTTCCAGCACGTTATAGGTAGTTTTGATATGGATACCATCCGAAACTCAAAATATACTTTAGCGTATGACGCGATGTACGGAGCAGGACAAAGAATATTGCCAAGATTGCTGCCTAATGCAGCAACCTTACATTGTGATTACAACCCTAGTTTTATGGGCCAAGCTCCTGAACCAATTCATAAAAATTTGCAAGAGTTTTCAGATTTAATTAAGAAAGATGATAGTCTGTCTCTTGGCTTAGCTAATGACGGTGATGCAGATAGAATTGGATTGTACAACAGTAAAGGTGAGTTTATAGATGCACACCATATTCTATTGTTACTTATTCATATTTTGTATAAGCACAAGAATATGAGTGGGAAAGTGGTTATTGCATTCTCTGTTTCACCGAAAATCAAAAAGATGTGTAAAGCTTATGGTTTAGAGTGTCAAGTAACGCCTATTGGCTTTAAACACATTGCTCAAATCATGATTAAAGATGATGTTTTAGTAGGTGGTGAAGAAAGCGGGGGTATTGCTGTGAAAGGACATATTCCAGAACGTGACGGCATTTGGGATGGTTTAGTAATCTTAGAACACATGGCCAAAACCAATACTTCAATCGAAGAATTGATTGCTGAAGTTTATGAGGTGGTTGGAGCCTTTTCATACAACCGAAACGATTTGCATTTAGAAGAGAGCAAGAAGCAAGAAATTATCGCCAACTGTAAGGCAGATAAGTATACGGCATTCGGAGAATTCAACATTGAAGAAGTAGAAACTATTGATGGATTCAAATACCATTTAGGTAATGATCGTAATGTTATGATTAGGCCTTCTGGTACGGAACCTGTTTTACGTGTTTATGCTGAAGCAGAGACTCCTGAAATGGTTGAAAATATTCTAAGGCAAACGAAGGCTGTTTTATTAGCCTAGTTAAGACTTTAACTTACTATCTAGTGATATGGTCACTGGACCATCATTGAGCACGCGGACCTTCATGTCTGCCCCGAATTCACCCGTTTGAATGGCTCGATTCAATTTTTGCTGGAAACTACTAATAGTTTGTTCGTACAAGGGAATAGCCATGTCTGGTTTGGCGGCCTTAATGAAGCTAGGTCGATTACCTTTTTTTGTTGAGGCATGTAAGGTGAATTGACTGATAAGTAAAATATCTCCACTTACATCGAGAAGGGAAAGATTCATTTTGCCGGTGTCGTCATTGAATATTCTCATTTGGATAATCTTTTGAACCATCCAATCAATATCTTCTTGCTGGTCTTCATTTTCAAATCCAAGCAAAACGAGTAATCCTTGTTGGATAGCACCAATGGTTTGCGCATTTACTTGAACACTGGCCTCAGAAACTCGTTGAATAATTGCTTTCATCTATTTAATGAATTTATGATATTTTACAACTGGGAATCCTAAGATACCCATGTTTATTTGGGTTTCAATAGCTTGGTATTCAATTAATGGGGGTGCCGCGTTTAATCGGTACAGCTTGAGGCATAATTCTGGGCGACCTTCATGCAGGATATAGATGCTGCGATCATCCATAAACATATTGCCCTTTATAGGTGAAGTTTGTTTGAACATTTCACTCGAAATAAAGTAGTTTAGGCCCAATAAAATGGCCACTAGAAAGGGAGTTGCGGTAGTAGTAATGAACAAGTTTGCGTAACTCAAACTTTCTCTATGCTTGCGCTTAAAGAAAAAATGATGAATAGCAAAACTTAACAATAAGGCTACTAAGCATAAACCCCAAAAATGATTTAAGCTAATACAAGTCTTGAATAAGAAGTAGACATTAAAACCTAAAGAACCAAAAAACAGCGTTGGATACAAAGTATCATAGTTTGTGCCATCTGGATTCTTATAAATCTTCATTAAAACGCACGATTAAATCCGAGTACCCAACGAAAGGCAATATTGTCTTCACCAGCCGGAGCGCTTGTAAGCAGAAACGGAACATCAAATCGAATAGTCAAAGGCTTAATATTGTATAGTTTAAACCATCTTTTAATGGTAAAGCTAGCACCCACACCTGCATCTGCTCTTAAGTTAGACCACTGGTTCTCATTGTTTGAGTTGACATAGTTTAAAGAACCCACATCGGCAAAAATGTAACTATCAAAATCAAATATTCGCTTTAATTTGGTCGCTCGTTTTAGCTTAATAATGTTATCAAACTCTAGTTCGGTATTAATAGAAAATCCACTGTTGCCACGATAAGCAGTAACAGGAGTTCCAGTTTCATCTTCTTCCACAGCATAATACCCGGCATAAGCTCTTAAGTTAAGTCCACCACCATATTGGAAATGGTTGGTAGTACTTCCATATTCTCCTATCCAGTCATTTGGGAAGAAGCCTGAAGCGCGCACGTATTTGTTCTCTACCATGGCCTCGCCATTGGCCCCAGCTAGATAAACAGAAGACTCCGTAGGCGTGTTTTTAGTTCCAAATCGACCATAGAAGCGAGTAGACCAATTTAATCGCCATAACTTCACATCTTCGATATAATCGAACTCTATAAATTGATAATTTACCTCTTGTGTAACTGAAGTTCTAGCTAATATATTTAACTCCCCTTTGTAGGTTTTTGAAGGGTTTCTAACGGTATAATTAAGTCCAAAATTTAAACTTGCATTGTGCTGGTCGATATCCCATTCATTTGGATAAATTAGGTAGTTTTTATCATTGATTTCTTTACGCTCCATGCTTTTAAAACTCATGGATACATTCAAGTTGTTTTTGAATTCTTTCTTCAATTCAATTTCTCTCAAACATAGACCATCTAACATTCTCGATTGAAATTTAAAATCAGTATTTGGCAACAATTTATCTAATGAGGTGCTATACCAAAAGTTATAGTTAAATCGGTCATTCGTATAATACTTGTTTTCTTCTTGATCAATGGCATTACTGTTTAAGTTACCTTGAAACAGTCTAGTATTATACCAAGCGGTAAGCGAGAAGTTGTGAAGTTTTCTCATATAAGTACCATCTAAATGCCAACCCAGTTTAAATCCGTCGTAGCCATTCCACCAGATATCCGGTCGATAGTTGACGTGATACTTTTTCCAATCAGGGTAATTCCACACGTGACTATCAAAATGCCAACTTACATTATCTCTTAAGCGATTGTCAAAAATATTAACATCTGCTAGACGTTCAGTGGGGTCAATTACTACGTCTTTAATTTTCACTTTTTTTCCTTTATAGGCTTCAGGAAGGGTGATTTTAGCCGTGTAAGTTGGATGTAATTTGTCCCAGCCAGTCCATTTTGGAAGGGTGGTTGCTTTAGTTCCTTTTTCGAAATATTGATTAGGGATGTAATAATCAAAGGTTCTGTTTTCTTTGTCTTTCACTTGAAAATCTAAAGGCATTTGCATTCTTCCTTTTCGGTTGAAAGTAATGTTGAAGGTGTTCTCTTCATCCTTCACTCTTTTTACTTTATGTATGCCGTAATCGATACTCTTATTGGTTTCCAACCATTGATCAAAGAACCAATTAAGATCAGCGTGTGTGTATTCAATAAAACTTTGTCTAAAATCTTCAGGATAAGGGTGGCAGAAACTCCATTTTTCGAAATAGTATTGCATCGCTTCAAGAAACAATTCGTCCCCCAATACATATTGCAAATTGTAAAGCATAACAGCAGTTTTAGAATAAACATGTCCATATCCTCCTCCATGTCGAATAGCTCCGTTAAAACCATCACTATGCGTGTTAAGTTGTGGGTCATTCCCTAAAACGGCATCTCGCATATAACCATAGTATGCTTCATCTTCCCTTATTTCACGGGGCTCTCTAAACTTCTTGATATATTTTGAACTAGGAGGATTGGTAACGAGATACTTCCCATCTATTTTTTCTTCTGCCCAACTGGTTAAAAACTGTGTGAACCCTTCATCCATAAAAGCACGATAGGTTTCATTACTATTCATCATTCCGTAGAACCAATTGTGTCCTATTTCATGAGCCAACAAACCCCTATAACTTGGGTCGCTTCCTCCATCTAGAGTAAGCATTGGGTATTCCATGCCATCTCTAGCATCAGCCACAATCATTTTATGATAGCCGTACATACCTATGTCTTCAGAATAAACTTGAATCACTTTGGCTGCATATTCAGCGGCATTTTGCCATTTAGATGCATGAGGTTCTTGCACAAAACCATAAGTTTTTATTCCATTCCATTCTGCTTCACCTATTCTATAATGTGGATTGGCAGTAAAGGCGAAATCATGCACGTTCTCTGCATAGAAATGCCATTCTTTTCTTACTCCTTCTTCATACGGAGTAATTATAGAAGGCTTCTGTCCATAAGGCTTGTCTGCAAAGTTTTTGATATCTAGTTTGGCTCTTAAATCTTCCGGTAGTACTTCGGATTCATTCTGTAGTTTTCCGCTTGCGGCTACTACATAATCATTGGCAAAATTCAAAGTGATATCGAAGGTTCCAAAATCGCCGTAGAACTCTCTACCTAAGTGTTGGTCAGTAGTCCAACCAAACTTCTTATCATATGCAGAAATTCTTGGGTACCAATGACATCCATTATATTGCTTTTTGCCATAACTATTGAAGTATTTCATTCGACGTCTAACTGTACCATTGTCGTAATAGGTTTTAAAGTTAATATCGAAAGTATGCCTAGTGTTAGGAAGAATAGGTTCATTCAAATGCACAATTAGGATGGAGTTATCTAAGGTCGTTTCTACCACTTGACCATCTAAACTAATGTAGTCAATAGTAGTCCCTAAACCTTGTTCTTCATACTTGCCATATTTAGGTTCTTGACCATTGTTGTGATATAGATTGTCGTAATAAGAACCTGGTTGAAAAGCGTTTTGATACAAATGAAAATAAACCACTTTTAAAGTGTCTGTTGAGTTATTCCAATAAACTAGCTCTTCTTTACCAGTTATGATATCCGTTTTTTCATTGATAGTTGCATAGATTTTATAGGCTACATCTTGCTGCCAGTAATCGGTGCTTGGTTTTTTATTTCCCCAATACAAAGGATTGTCAGGATGCTGAAAAGTGTTTGGTGGAGCAATAGGATTATAGTCTTGTGCATGAACTGTTGAAGTAAGTAAGAACAAGAAGGTGATGAATTGTAATATGCGCATGTTAAAAGTTTTGCGCAATTTACGGAATTTTCGGGAGAGGGTAGACACCAATCCATCCACTCATTAATTTCCGTCAACTGCTAAAAGTGTAAAACTATTAAATAGGATAATCGCAATCTTAGCGCTTCTTAGCTATGCATCCATACTTTCATTATATCGCCTTGTCTATGGTTCCTAGTATTGGTTCTATTCACACGAAAAACTTAATCGCTTATTGTGGAAGTGCGGAGGCAGTTTTTAGCCAAAAGAAAAATCAGCTCTTAAAAATTCCAGGAATTGGTTTATATACAGCGAATAACATTTTAAATGCAAAAGTTTGTAAACTCGCTGAGCAAGAAATTGCTTTTTGTGAGAAGCAGCGGATAAAGATTCTGCCCTTTATAGATAAGGATTTCCCTAAACGCTTGCTCCATTGTGCTGATAGCCCAATTGTACTTTATGTAAAAGGGGATATAGATTTAAATCCTTCAAAAGCTTTGGCAATTGTAGGGACAAGAAAGGCTACAAAGATTGGTAGAGATTTTGTCAAAGAGTTTATAGCTAATCTTAAAAGTACTGAGGTGCAAATTGTCAGTGGTTTAGCATTGGGTATTGATGCACAAGCACACCAATCTGCATTGACCGAAAGTTTGGAGACCGTTGGGGTGGTCGCTCACCCATTAAATACCATCTACCCGGCTAATCATTATAAATTGGCTAGGCAAATGCTTGAAAATGGAGGTGGATTAATTAGCGAATACCCGTCATCTGCAGATATCTTACCTGCAAATTTCCCCATGCGAAATCGAATAATTGCGGGTCTATGTGATGCTATCCTAATAGTGGAAAGTGCTGAATCAGGAGGAGCATTAATAACAGCAATGGCCGCGAATGCTTATCATAGAGATGTGTTTGCTGTTCCAGGAAGATATAAAGATAAATATAGCCAAGGTTGTCATCGATTGATTAAAGAACACAAGGCGCAGCTCATTGAAAATGCTTCAGATGTTATTGAACATATGGCTTGGAATATAGAGAACAAGAAACCTCGAAAAGTCCAGCGAGAATTAGCTTTGATCCTCAATGAAAATGAAGAAAAAATTGTCAATGCCTTGAAAGAATCCGATGGTTTAGAAACGGATTGGCTTGGTCAAACCACGGGGTTAAGTCCGGGAATTATGGCTAATACCTTGTTGGAATTAGAATTGAAAGGTATAATTTATTCCTTACCTGGAAGTCGCTTCGCACTTAACTAGCTTGATGCTTATTATAGAACTCGAAATAATGCATTACAACAGCATCAGGAGCTTCGATTTGAGGGTAATGCCCTATTTGGTCGAGCAATACAACATCTGGATTTGGAATTACTTTTTCATAATGTTCTGCCAAATTCTTTCCTGAAATGGGGTCGGCGGCACCATCAATTAATCGCAATGGAATAGTTGTTTTTTGTAAAGCACTCAACCATCTTTCTTCATGGTCTATCCGATCTTGCATATAGTAGATCAATTTATGAAAGATCTTCATGCCATCTTTATGATTCATGAGTGCCCATAAATCGCTTAACTCTTGTTCACTTGCTTTGGTATTGGGACCAAATATTTTATAAAAGGTTTGCTTAAACATACGGAAGGTATACAACCTAGCAATGTATTTGCCGATTGGCGTCATCAAGGCCCGTTGAACAGGTCTGGGTTTATGAATGCCAGGAAACAAGCCGCCATTAAGCATACAGCAACTCTTAATGGTAAACTTGTTTTTACCTTCTAATTGTCGCGCTAACAATTCATTAGCTACTGTATCTCCTTTATCATGTGCAAATACATGCACTTCCTCAACTTGCAAATGAGCTAAAAGTGCTGAAGCTACATCTGCTTGTTGAAAGATGTTATAGTTATTGTTTTGTGGCTTGTCAGAAAAGCCATAACCAATCATATCAAAATAGATTACTCGATTATTTTTGCTGAGTGCATCAATAATTTTATACCAATCCCAGGAGGAAGTGGGGAAGCCATGAAGTAGGAAAATGATGGGTCCTTTTCCTTGAGAAGAATAAAAAATTTGGTGATTCTCGAAGTTGAGATAACTTCCTCTTTTTTCCCATTGACTAGTCTGCATAATTGCAATGTATAAATTAAGATTGAATTAATATTTATTAAAAGATGTAAAAAAGTTTTTCTAAATTTAGAACAACTCTTCTAATACCCTAATATGAGATACTTTTACCTATTACTATTGATTGGCCTTTCTTTCCAATTTCAAGACCTGTATGGACAATGTGAGATAGTGGCTACAGCCCTTCCAAACGATATAACCTGTGGATCTTGCGTTACGCTAACTGCTTTTGGCGAAGGACAAGGAAACTCAGTTTTTACCGAGAATTTTAATACAGGAGCACCCACGGGCTGGCAATCTACTGCACAAGCTACTTATTCCAATCCATGCGATCCATCGGGAGTTGACGGTACACCACATTTATGGATGGGTGATGCCACTGGGGTTCCAAGACAAATGACAACTAATTCATTTGATTTTAGCACGGCAACTGCAGGAGCTACGATTTGTTTCGATATGTTGTTTGCTGAACAAGGAGATGCAAGCCCATGTGAAGGACCTGATGAGCCAGATGAAGGGGTATACCTACAATATTCTATTGATAACGGGCTTACTTGGATTACGATTAATTATTTTGACCCAAACGGAGGAAATGATGCTTCATTGGTGAATTGGAATAATTGGTGTTTTCCATTACCCGCAGCGGCGCTAACTGCAAATACACAAATTCGATGGTTTCAGGATAATGATTCTGGGGCAGATTATGATCATTGGGGTTTAGATAATGTGAACATCTATTTCAATGATCCTACTTTCAATATTACATGGCAACACGATAGCTATTCTTATGGGGTAGGAAATGGAGGGGGAGATAATCCAACGCCTGTTTGTCCTCAAACCACAACAACATATTCAGTTACCATGACTAATGGTACCTCAACTTGCACGGATAGTGTTACAATAACAGTTACAGATCCTGTGTTTCGGGTAAGCGCTAGTCCAGATACTACTTTATGCCCTGGCGACTGTGTTGATTTAGTTGGAGAAGCGGTAGTAGTGGTTAGCCCAGCAAAAACACCTACCTATGAAAATAGCGAAGTTGCTGCCTTGGCAGGACTGCCTTCAGCACAAGATTTAGTTAATATATTAATTCCTTGTGTAGATTTTTCGGGTTGTACTTGTCCTGATGGTTCTACGGTTCCGTTTTTAGGTACTTGCCCTACAGTTTTTACTGGAACGCTTTCCATGAACATTAATATTACCGATTTGAATACTACGACTTTACAGTCTGGAGAATTAACAAGTGTTTGTATTGGAGATGCATTAATGTTGGTAGGTGATTTAACGCCATTTGCGGTAACATTGACCTGCCCTTCAGGGAGTTCAATAATTCTTGCAAATGCGGGTGATTTAGCAGGAACGACCTTAACAAATACCTGTTTTGATTTAACTAGTTCAACACCTGTAAGTGCTGGTTCAAGTCCTTATAGCGGAAGTTTCCAACCAATCAATCCTTTAACAAATTTGACTGGCTGTGATGCGAATGGAGTTTGGACATTAAGCTTTACAGGAACATTCGATTTATCTAGTGGAACTTTACCAATAGGGGTGCTAAATGGATGGGACATTAGTTTTGATGATCCTGAAATTTCTTATACTGGTGACGTTCTTTGGTCGCCCTCTACAAATTTATCGGCAACTAATATTTTAAACCCAACGGCTTGTCCTCCGGTTACACAATCTTATACGATTGTTGTAGTCGATACGGCAGGGTGCTCTTCAGATTCAGCATCTGTTTTGATTACAGTTGATCAAGCGGTTTGTTGTCCGTTTGATATGACCTATACCACTATAACTCCAGGTTGTGGACTTTCGAATGGAAGTATAGATTTAACTGTTTCAAATGGATCTGGAAATTATAGTTATGCATGGACTGGCGGTCTTCCAGCTATAGAAGATGCTTCGAATTTAGCCAGCGGAACTTATGTGCTTACGGTTACTGACAATGTAGCAGGATGTTCTAAGGATACTACTATAGTTTTAACGGCTTTGAACGCACCTGTTATAGACAGCATCGTAGTCGTGCCTTCAAGTTGTGGACTTAATAATGGTCAAGCAACAGTTTTTGCCAGCGGTGGAGTTGGTCCATATAGCTATAGTTTGGATGGTGGAATTAATACTCAAACTTCTGCTATGATTGATACCCTTGCAGGAGCAAACTACGTGATGACAGTAGTCGATGCTGGAGGCTGTACGAATGCTCAAAGTTTTCAAATTGATTCTTCATCTGAAGTAAGCATACTTGCTTGGACAACCATTAACTCAGTATGTGGACCTAGCTTTGGTCAGCTTAGTTTTGATAATGTGGTTGGTGGTGTTCTTCCTTATCAGTATAGTATTGATAGTGGTCTCAGTTATTCTTCTCAAAATGCTTTTGACAGTTTACCAGGTGGATTTTATACGTTTATTGTTATGGATGATGTTGGCTGCACGGATACCGCTCAATGGTCAATATTTGTCAATAGCTCAGGTGTTGTTATAGATAGTGTCCAAACGACTTCTCCAAATTGTGGAGTAAGTAATGGTTCTATTGAGATTTTTGCAGTAAGTGACCAGCTGCCTATAACGTATAGTATTGATAATGGAACCAGTTTTCAAGCGGATTCTCTTTTTGAGAACCTTGCTACGGGCACATATAATTTACTAGTTGAAGATGACGCAGGCTGTGAAGATACGACTACGATTTCTATCTCTCCTCTGAATGCTCCAACGATTGATTCAATTGTAAGTGTTGATCCCTCATGTATTGGAGGTGATGGTTCAATAAGCATTTTTGCAAGTGGAGGAACCGCTCCATTGACCTATAGTATTGATAATGGAGTGACTACCCAAGCTGCTAGTACTTTTAGCAATTTACCTGACGGTACTTATGCTGTTCAAGTAGAGGATGCAATTGGATGCGCTATCAATCAGAATGTTCAGTTGAACATGCCAGTCCAAGTTAGCTTTGTTGGTATAGTTATTACACCCAGTACTTGTGGAAATGATAATGGAGAAATCGACATCTTATTGATGGGTGGAACGGCTCCATTCAACTACAGTATTGACAATGGTGTGAGTTTCCAATCCAATAACGAATTTACCAATCTTCCTCCAGGAAACTACACAGTGCTTGTTCAAGAACAAGGCAATCCTTTATGTCAAGTGGATAGTGTAGTGAGTGTTGGAGCCAATTCATCGCCAACACTTGATGATATCTTAGTTTCCAACGAAACTTGCGCTGACTTAAGTGATGGGAGTATTAGTTTAACAATATCAGGGGGACAGGCACCTTATAGTATTAGTTATAATGGGAGTGTAGGAAATGCGAACGAAACAGCATTAAGTCCTGGGAACTATTCTATTGAAGTTGTGGATGCAAATGGATGTATCGTGAATGGATCAGCAAGCGTTCTTGCAGGAGTGCAATTGAGTATACAAGTAAGTAATGACACCTCTGTTTATTCCGGCGAATCTGTCAACCTCTTTAGTCAAGGAAGCAACTCAAACAATGGCGCTTATCTTTGGTCACCGAGTGATGGATTAAGTTGTGTGAATTGTCAAAACCCAGCAGCATTAGTTAGCGGTGATATTACTTATCAGGTTTCTTTCGCTGATACCTTAACAAATTGTACGGTTTCTGAAGAGGTGACCATCACTGTTTTATCAAAAGAAGCGTTTTGTCTGTTTCCTGATGCATTTAGTCCAAACGGAGACAATGTAAATGACGGTTACGGTCCAATATGCGAAGAGTTAGTCTTTCTAGAGTTAAAGATTTACAATCGATGGGGAGAGTTAATTTTTAAAGAAGAAGATTCAAGTAGTAATATTAGATGGGACGGTTCCTTTAAAGGTAAACCGGCTTTATTAGATACTTATATTTTTGTAGCAACTATGGAATACAGTAATGGCGTTGTTGAAACTAAAACAGGTAATTTCACCTTGATAAGATAGGAGAGGGAATGAAGAATTAGCATGCAGTTAAAAAGCATTACACTTAAATATTTAGTTTATTTACGGACCATTATTTGGCAATTTTATAGCGACAAAATTTACTATGCTATTGGAGCATCTGTTGTTTTTGGTTTGTTAATCTATACGCTTAATTACTTTCTATATCCATCAAATTTCTGGTTTAATTTTACAACGAATACAGGTATTGAAACATGGTTTTGTGAAAGGACGGATATGCTAAAAATAGTAAGACAACCAATTAATACTTTTACCAACTTTGGATGTCTAATTAATGCTATTTTCTTTCTTGGGAAGGGGATAAGCGATAGCAAAAAATCACGATCATTTAACCTGATTACGGCCAACCCATTTTATAGTTGGGTGCTAGGGTTTGTCTCGCTATATACCTTTGCCTGTAGCACTTTTTTTCACAGTTCTTTGATTGAGTTTGCTTCTGATTTAGATTTTTCTGCGGTTTATAGTATCTCACTTTTCCCTTTGATGTATTTCACTCATCGTTTTATTCTCTTGTTGAGAGGTAAACCTTCGAATGTTAAGCATCCTAAAGAGACTACCTGGTTGGTGATTGCTTTTACCCTCATTTACTTGGTGCTTACTTTTGGGGTTTCTATGAAGTATGTGCATCCAATTGTAGTTGGATTCATTGTTTCCACTGGAACTTTAGGCTATATTTTGGAAAGAAAAGACCCTAATAAAACAGTAAGGGCTTACTTGTTGTTTATGGTAATTTTTATAACTGCGGCAATGGTATTTTTTAAAATGGATATTGCTAAAATTGGTTGTAACCCAGATTCATTTATTCAGCCACATAGTCTTTGGCATATTCTGAATGGCTTTGCGGTGTTTTACTTTTACATGTACATTAGAAGTGAAAATTACATCCCGGAAAAGGATGATAAATTGCTGCCTTTTAAAGAGGCCTACCCACATTAGTTTGTATAGATGGATTTGTTGTTAGGAAAAATAAAGGCATGTACTATCTGCTCAGAACATTTGCCACATGGTCCGCGACCTGTGCTTTCTGTTAGTCCTTCAAGTAGAATTTTATGGATTGGGCAAGCTCCAGGAAGGAAAGTGCATAATTCTGGGATAGCTTGGAACGATGCAAGCGGTAAAGAATTGAGAAGATGGTTGGGTGTTAGTGATGAGGAATTTTATAATCCTGATTTGATAGCTAGTCTACCTATGGGGTTTTGTTATCCAGGAACTGGAAACTCTGGAGATTTGCCTCCAAGAAAGGAGTGTGCACCGACATGGCATGAGGCTGTTTTAAAAAATATGAAAGAGGTTCAATTGACTGTGTTGATTGGTCAATATGCCCAGCAACAATATCTTGGAAGGAAGAGAAACCTAACAGAAATAGTAATGAATTTTGAAAGCTATTTGCCTCAATATTTGCCTTTACCTCATCCATCTCCTAGGAATAGAATGTGGCAAAGAAGGAATCCATGGTTTGAAGATGCGGTTGTTCCTTATCTGCAACAAAAAGTTCGTGGGATTCTTCAAGTATAAATTTTAGAAGCTTGTTCGAGTTTTATACTTGGTACTAAATACTTAGTACTTAGTACTACTTTTTAAGTACAATAGGCTTATTCCAGTTTAAATAGAACATCGGGTGGAATATAATTTCTCCTCGGGTGTTTACTTCGAGAGCTGGCATAGGTGCTTTAACTATATTCATTAAGCGTAGAAGTGTTTTCCAGCCATGCTTTTTGGCAGGAATTTGCTCAAAGTCGACATCGAGTGAAAAGAAAAATCTTCGGTATTGTTCTATGTCATGACGAGTAATTTCATTGCCGTCCTCGTCTTCCCATTTGTTTTCAAAGCCGCCGTACATGTTTGCCCCGGCATAACCCACAGACAAGGCCAACCAGCTTGTTTGTGGTCGAGGGTTTTTCATGAAACGACTAGGGGTAACAGACACCCAAATAGCTAGACTATTGTAATCTTTAATCAAGCGTTCTATTTTTCCTGCACCATATAAATCGGTAGCTCGTTGCTCTAGTTCGGCATCTTGATGAGTGACTTTATGAAAGGAATACTTGGTTCTAATTCGTTGCTCGTTCCAAAGCAAATTTTGGGTAAGGGCTAATCCGCTTCCTATGGCATTAAATCCAAGATCACTCCATGAGGCACCCCACTTTTCAGAAAACCCATCAAAAATCTCTATGGAAGACTGATAGGTGAAACCCATCAGGGCTCCATAAATGCTTGCTTTTTTATCGTCTACTCCCGACCATCTAAGCATCTGTGCAGCCCATGCACTTTCGAAGTAAGCAGTGTGTATATGACCTAATTTATCGACTTGTTTCCATTCCTTGGCATCATTGAAAAAGTGGAATTTGGTTCTAGGGGAATCCTTATACCAGATATAGTTTAGGCCAATCATGGCACCTGTATATGTTGCAGCCAAGCCGGTAGATAGACCGATTATTCGACCTTTATTTAAAGAGGGTGCAGGTTCAAAAAACTTCAGTTTAGTTGAATCCTTTTGACCAATTAAAGGAGAGATTACAATGAAGCACAAAAGCAATAATAAGATCGACTTCAGCCTCATTCTTTGTAACCAAAGTGTTTAAGCATCATGTCATCATTTCTCCAGCCTTCTTTTACCTTAACAAATAGTTCAAGGTAAACTTTTTTACCTAAAAATATTTCAATGTCCTTTCGAGATTCTGTACCCAATCTTTTAATAGCAGAGCCACCTTTACCGATTATAATGGATTTTTGAGTGTCTCTTTCGGTGTATATGGTTGCTCGTATTTTGTCGATATGGTCTTCTTCTAAAAACTCATCAATCTCTACTTGACACGAGTATGGAATTTCTTGTTTGTATTGCTCTAGTAGTTTACCACGAATGATTTCTGTTACAAAAAATCGCTCGTTTTTGTCAGATATTTGGTCCTTATCGAAATATTCGGGTCCTTCTGGGAGTCCTTCTACAATAGTTGTGATAATAGAATCTAAGTTGAATTTTTCGAGGGCAGAAATAAATAAGATTTCTGCTTTTGGGAAAATTTCTTTCCATAATTCAGCATAGGCTTTAATTTCTTCTTCATCCTTCGCTTTGTCAATCTTATTGATCAGCAAAAGAACTGGTGTGTCTCCTTTGGAAATAGGGGTATATAAATCTGCTTGTTTATCTAGAGTAGCACCAAGTTCGGTTAGGTATAAGAATATATCTGCATCGTCAAAAGTGGATCGAACGTATTTATTCATTTCTTCCTGCATCTTATATGCTGGCTTCTCGATATATCCTGGTGTATCAGAGAATACAATTTGGTAATCTTCTCTACTGTAGATGCCGTGAATACGGTGTCTTGTAGTTTGTGCTTTTTTGGTGATTACCGACAATTTCTCTCCAAGTAGGGCATTCATCAAGGTTGATTTCCCAACATTTGGTAATCCAATGATATTTACAAAACCTGATTTGTGTTTTCTCATAGTTGTAAGATAAGTATAAAAATAAAAAACCCCGTCTAGAAAGACAGGGTTTTTCGGAGTAGCGGGAACAGGACTCGAACCTGTGACCTTTGGGTTATGAGCCCAACGAGCTACCAGCTGCTCCATCCCGCGATATGGGTGCGAAGATACGGCAATAATTATTTATGCCCAACTATTAGTCTATCTTTTTTCTTAGTTTAATATTTACGGCTTCAACTCCTAGGGCAAACGCTACGGAGAAATAGAGATAACCTTTAGGGATATGGAAATGGAACCCATCGGCTATTAGCATTACTCCTATTAGAATTAAGAAGCTTAATGCTAAAATCTGTAAAGTAGCTTGCTTATTAATGAAGTCGCTTATTGCACCAGCAAAAGCCATCATAACAAAAATAGAAATCACCACAGCAATAATCATAACAACTACGCCTGTTGGAAGGAAATATTCCGTCGTATTATTTACATCAATCAAGCCAATAGCAGTTAGAATAGAATCGAAAGAAAATACCATGTCTAAAACTACAATTTGAGCTAATATACTCAACATACTAACTGCTTTCCCTTCCATGGCTGTTTTTTCGCCCTCTTCAATATCTTCAACTTTATGATGCATCTCGCTTACACTCTTAGCCATTAAGAATAAACCGCCAGCAATCAAAATAAGATCTCGGACGCTGATTGGTAAAGCTTCCTGAATAAATAAGAATTTGGGAATCGTAAAGATGGGGTTAGTTAACTGAATTATCCAAGTAATGGCGAGCAATAGCATTACTCGAAACACCATAGCCAAAGTAAGTCCAATAGTCCTCCCACGCTTTTGTTTTTCTTTAGGAAGCTTATTGGTTACAATTGAAATGAATATAATGTTATCTACGCCTAAAATTATCTCTAAAAATATTAGGGTAATCAGGGCGATCAGCATTTCTGGAGCTAATAATTCCTGTATCATTTGAATTTATTTTTGAAAGACAAAATAAGCTTATTTTCTAATAAATAATTTAGTTTGAGCAAACTTGCTACTGAAATGGCATCTTTGATTTCTCCATTTACGGCTAGAGTAATTGCTTCGGAGAGCGGCAATTTTTTCATTTTTAAATCTTCAGTTTCTTCGGGCGTTGCATTCTCAAAGCGCAAGCCCCAGGCTAAGTATGTAATAGAAATCTCATCACTTACGGAATTAGAAACTTGGGTTTCCAATATGTTCTCCCAATGTTCGGCTACAATTCCAGTTTCTTCTAATAACTCTCGTTTAGCAGACTCTAAGTTTGAATCTTTTTTGCTTCCTCCACCCATAGGGATTTCCCATTCATAGGAATCTAGGGTATATCGGTATTGTCCGATCAAATAAGTGTTTCCATCTTCATCAATAGGGATAACCGCCACAGCAATATTTTTGTAGTGAACTACGCCATATATTCCCTTTCCACCAGATGGGTTTATCACATCATTTTCTACCACTTTAATCCAAGGATTATCGTAAATCACTTTACTTCCTTTTGTTTTCCAAGGGTTAATTGCTTTAGTCATGAATCAAATTTAAAAGTTTTTGCAACCCTTCGGTCGCAGTGGCTGAGATAAGATGAAAATCTGACGGGATATTGTCTGGGATGTATGGGTCGATTATATATTTTTTGCAAGTGCGTGGAGCTTCATGAATTAGGCCAGCAGCTGGGTATACCAATAAAGAGGTGCCAATAACGAGCAATATATCTGCTTGACCAACTATGTTCAAAGCATCTTCTATCAGCGGAACTTCTTCACCAAACCAAACAATATGTGGGCGTAGTTGACTTCCTTCCTCACATAAATCGCCCAGGTGTATGGGCGTTTTACAAGGATAGATTAGACTGGGATCGGATGTACTTCTTGACTTAAGTAACTCGCCATGTAAATGCAGTACGCTGGTAGATCCTGCTCGTTCATGCAAATCATCAACGTTTTGTGTAACAATAGAAACTTTAAAGCTTTTTTCTAAAGCAGCAAGACCTTTATGTGCTTCATTTGGTAAGCAACTTAATACTTGAGCTCTCCGTTGATTATAGAAATCGAGCACAAGCTCTTTGTTTTTTAGCCAGCCTTGAAAGGAGGCCACTTCCATAATATCATGATTTTCCCACAAGCCATTGGCGTCGCGAAAAGTTTGAATACCACTTTCAGCACTTATCCCTGCACCAGAAATAACTACCAAGTTTTTCATTAAAAAAGTCGTTTGATGGTTTTTAAAAAGTGGGTGTATTTTTTGGTCTCTTTATTGAAAATGCCAATATGGTCAAATGAGTCAATTTTAACTTTTCCACTGGCGTGAATAATCTGCTGATCTCCTAGGCAAATTCCTACGTGGGTAATCCTTTCTTCTTTTCCAAAATAAGCTAAATCTCCTAACTTGGCTTCACCCGAAAAATTGATAGTTTCACCTAAGTTTGCTTGCATATATGCATCCCTTGGTAAAGCATGGTTGAAAAAGCTATATACCATTTGGGTGTATCCTGAACAATCAATGCCATAAGGGCTTCTGCCTCCCCATAAATATGGGGCGTTTAAGTACTTTAAAGCAATTTTTTTAAAGTTGCTTAAAGGGTTCTCTAAAGTATTGATTGCTTTGCCATTATAAAGGTATTTTTCCTTATTAATTTTTAAATTAATGCCGTCAAAATTGGGTAATCGGCTACCTAAAACAAGTGGGAAAGAAATGGATTCAAATTGACAAGCATGTGAGAGATGAAATGTCAAAAAATGAGCATCCTCTAACTTTTCTATTAATTTATATTGTTTAGAGTCAACCCAGGCCTCATAATTATCGTATATATTTCTAATGAAGGTCCAGTTATCCCTAATTTCAAGAACTTCCACGAATTCTCCAAATAGTAGTTGCGAGACCATTTCGGCTCGATCGTTATTCTCTGCCCGCAGAGGAGCTATTGCTACATTACAGAATCCAAATTTCATGAAACTTTGAGTAAGGTTAGACGGATAAAAATGCTAAGTTATATTTTTAATAATTTGTTCGCAACTTTATGGTTATGAAAGTCGTTATACTTATATTTGATTGTTCTAAAAAATAAATTATGATTAAAAGGCTATCCTTTTTTCTAGTTACCTTTCTATGTCTTCAAGTTGCTCAATCTCAAGTGAATGCTGGCTTTGTTGCCAATCAGACATCAGGGTGTCCCAACCCATTTTTACTGATTTTAAGTAATGTAAGTACCGCTGTTCCTGGACCAATAGATACTTGGAATTGGCAATTAACTGGGCCGGCTGGTTTTACTACGCAAACTTCGACTACCAACGGCTTATCTACTACATTGACTATTCCAGGCTTTTATACGGTTAGTTTAACTGTTTGTAGTGGTGGACTATGTGATACAGAGACGCAAACAAATTTTGTTGAAGTTTTTGAACCACCGGTAATTGGAATGACGATTACACCCTTAACGGGCTGTCCTCCTCATCAAGTATGTTTCGATGGCACTTTTGACCCAGGTTGCGGGACTATTGCATCTTCTGTTATTGATGTGAAAGATGGTACCGTATATGCAGATATTGAAGATGTTTGTCATACCTATCCGAATTCAGGTACATTTACGAATTTTACTGTGTCGGTTACAAACACATGTGGATGTTTGACTACAGAAACGTATACGGATGTTGTGAATGTAAGTCCTGCCCCTATTGCTAGCTTTACTTCTTCAAATCCATTTTCTTGTGCTACTCCACTTAATGTTAATTTTAATAATACGTCGACTAGTACCGTAGCTGGAACAACTTATGAATGGAATATTCCTCCTTTAGTAAATGGAGCATTGACTCAAAACGTCAGTCAATCTTTTCCTGCTGGAACTTACGGTGTGGAGTTAATCGTTACAAATCCGAATGGATGCGCAGACACGGTTTTTCAACCTAACTATGTTGTAGTTGGTGATCCTCAAGCTAATTTTGGAATTAATATTAATTCTGGTTGTCCGGGTACTTCGGTTAGTTTTACCGATTCATCTTCAGGTTCTCCAGTCTCTTGGTCTTGGGTGTTTGAAGGTCATGGAACATCAGCATCTCAAAACCCAACGGTTAATTTTTCTTCACCGGGTAATTGGGGTGTTAGCTTAGTTGTTCAGTATGCAGGAGGATGCTCAGACTCTATTTATCAAGCAAATCTGATTTCTATTTTCCAACTTCCTATAAATAATTTTACTGTTTCGGATAGTGGTTCATGTACCTTCCCTTTCACCACAACATTTACTAGTACTTCTACCAATGCCGCAACTACTACTTGGACTTTTCCAGGAGGAACACCGGGAACATTTTCAGGCGCAGGGCCAGTAAATGTAACATACAATGCGCTAGGTTCTTATAGCGTTCAAATGAATAGCACTTCAGCACAAGCTTGTGTTTCTAATTCTAATTTCACTAATGTTATTGATGTAGTTAACTTGGTGGCAACTATTGCTGTTGATTCTACAGGAGGTTGCATTCCAATCACATCGAATTTAAGTTTTACACTTTCTTCTGGAGAGATTCCAGCTTCACAAAACTGGACTTTACCAGGAAGTGATATTGGAGCTTCTACTTTGTCCAATCCCACTGCGGTATATAATGCTTCCGGGTGTAACGATGTCATTTTATCAGTTACAACAGTTTCCGGATGTACAACTTCTGTAACGAATAGTAACGCAATATGTGCAGGAGTTCCTCCGACGGGAGGGTTTTCATTAGGCCCCACTTCATTTTGTTTTGAGCAGGACATTGTGACATTTACTTATACAGGTACTGGAGCAGATTCAATTTTTTGGGATTTTGGTGACACTTCTCCACCACAATGGGCGGCAGATAATGTAGCTGTCACTCACAACTATCCCGATGATATTGGCACATATACGGTAACCATGATTCCTTATCAGTTTGGATGTCCAGGTGACACGACTATATATGTTGATACTATTCAAGTATTGGGTCCAATTGCAGTTTTTGATGCTGATTTTGAAAGCTGTGATAATTGGAATACTTTCAATTTTACTGATCAATCCGTTGAGGCGGACTCTGTTTTTTATGACTTTGGGGACCCTACAACTACCTTGGATACATCCTCAATGTTAAATCCTTCATGGACCTATCCTGCATTGAATACAGTTACTACTTATTCTGTTACTTTGTTTGCGTATAATTTTACAACGGGATGTGAACATCAAGTAACAAATACCATTACGATGTATCCAGCACTTGCTGGTTTTACTTATTCAGATAGTATTGGTTGCTCTCCATTCACGGTTCAATTCTTAAATAACTCTTTACAATTCAGCACTAATCCTCCTTTTACCGTTTGGAATTGGGTGAACACTTTGCAATTCTCAGGACCTGGCTCTGGAGTAATTTGGGATAATGGAGCCACTCGAACTCATACCTTTACTACACCGGGCACGTATTCAGTTAGTATGATCTATAGGAATAGGCAAGCATGCTGGGATACAATAACCCAAACTGACATCATAACAGTTCATGGAATATCTGCGGGGTTCTCTCAAGACAGTACAAGTGGTTGTGCCCCTTTAACCGTAAACTTTACGGATACATCAAATGCGCCACTCAGCTATGTTGAATCCTTGCATTGGGACTTCGGTGTACCAGGAATTCTTACTGACACTTCAAACCTCCAAAATCCAAATTTCGTATATAGTATTCCTGGTTTGTATACCATCACTCTTACGGCAACCGATAGTTTTGGCTGTACGGATATAGCTACAAGCACGGTTAATGTAACTGGTTCAATAGCTAGTTTTAGTTTGTCTGATACTTTTTTCTGTACCAATCAAAATATTGGATTGATTGATGCTTCTATTGGAACTAACTTAAATTACAATTGGACATTTGTGAATGGAACGCCTCCTTCAAGCAATGTCATGAATCCTTTATCCCTGTCATACGCTACAGAGGGATTTCAGAATATTCTTTTAGAAGTAACCGATCAAAATGGATGTTTCGATGATACAACCATAACAGTGCCGGTATTTGATGTGATTGCACAAGCAACGGCAAGTATAGATTCTATTGTCTGTTTTGCAAATACAACCGCAGTTTCTTTTAATAATACTTCATTTAACAATATTGATCCTTCATCTGTATTTTGGGATTTAGGAAATGGAACCACATCAACATTATTTAATCCATCTGCTGTTTATAATTTGGCAGGTAGCTATGTGGTAAGTATGTCTATTGCTTCTAATTCAGGTTGTCGAGATACAACAATCGTGGATACAATATTTGTGGGAGGACCTTATGCAGAAATTGAATTATTAGACAGAGATACTGCTTGCGTTTGCGAAACATTAACTTTCGAGGTTCTAACCTGGAATGCATCTAGTCCATCATTCATAACTGGTGATGGCGGAATAATTATGTTTATACCAAGTGGATTATTGGGAGACACCATTTTAGATACCTTAAGTTATCAATATTGTCAGACAGGTGCTTTTGTTCCTCAACTTTTTATAGATGATGGCACGTGCTCAGGAAATGTTGAACTTAATGATACAATAAGGATTGATAGTTTGGTTGTTGATTTTAGTATAGGACCAATTTCACCATGTGACTCGAGTGTAGTATGTTTCTCCGATTCTTCCTATAATATCGTGCAAGGAAGTATTGGTTTAGCAGAATATAATTGGGATTTTGGCGATGGGGGGACCTCAACTTTAGCCAGTCCGTGTCATAACTATACTGCGCCTGGCTTGTATGATGTAAGTTTGGCCGTGCTGAGTAACTTTGATTGCCGGGACACTACGGAATATCAGGTATACATACCAGCTAGTCCTATTGTCTCATTTAGTCAATCGGATTCTAGCGGATGTATTGGTTTACAGCTTTTGCTCTGGGATTCTACTGCAGTGGATTCTTCCACAGGTATTCAATCTTGGGATTGGGACTTTGGAAATGGAGATGTTTCTGTACTTCAAAACCCAAGTACGATTTATAATATTGGAGGATTGTATACGGCAACTTTAATAGTTACGGACTCTAATGGTTGTTTCGATGTTGATTCTGTTAATATTGAAGTGTTTTCTGTGCCTAACATAGTAGCGAGTAATGATACTACCTTATGTTTGGGTGATAGTGCGCAATTAATTGCTTCCGGAGGAGCTACCTATAGTTGGCAACCTAGTTATAATATATCAGATACAAGTATATCTAATCCATTTGTTTTTCCTACCGCAGATACCACATATGTGGTTGAGGGTAATGATGTGAATGGTTGCCCAAATTGGGACACTGTTTTTGTAGATGTTGATATAATTGAAGTGTTCTTTGGTGCTCCAGCTGTTTGTCTGAATGAAACCACTCCTTTTACAGATCTTTCAACAAGTGATGGAATTATTACTTCTTGGTCGTGGAGTTTTGATGAACCAGCAAGTGGAGTTAATGATTCCTCTTTGCTTCAAAATCCGAGCCATGACTATGCCAGCTCAGGGTTGTTTGACGTTAATTTAAGTATAGTAGATGATAACCAATGTTCAGCAGATACGACCATCACTGTAGTTGTGCAAGATGCGCCAACTGCTTATTTTACTGCCGATTCAGTTTGTTTTGGACAAACTCATACCTTTAACTCCGACTCTAGTTTTAATGGCGGAGCGAATATTATAAGCTATCATTGGGATTTTGGTGTAAGTGGAACTTTAACAGATACTTCGAATGTGGCAAATACGGTATTTACATACAATACTCCAGGTTTATATACGGTTTGTTTGAGTATAGCTACGGATCAGGCTTGTGCGGGAAATACAGATGATACTTGTTTTGCTGTTCAAGTATATGAACTTCCTATTTCAAGTTTCACCATGGATTCTGCTTGTTTTGGTAACCAAAACTTGTTTACTGATTTATCTCAAGCTGGAACGGATGCAGGCATTGCAGCAAGCTTATGGGATTTTGGACAAAATGTAGCAGATACCCTATTAGGCTTCTCTTCCCCTTTTGATACGCAATTCCTATATGATACTACTGGTCAATATAATGTAACGCTTGTAGTTGTTGATTCTAATTTATGTCAGAGTAGTAGTAATGAATTGGCCTTTGTGCTCCCAAACCCTGTGGCCGACTTTAGTTTTACCACCTTGTGTCAAAATCAGGATAATGATTTTATAAGCCTTCCAGCATTTGGCTCATCAATGGATTTAACTTATTATTGGGATTTTGATGAAGGAGCAGGTTATTCCATAGGAGATAGTGTGCAGGTGTTTGCATTTGCTGTTACAGGGAACCATCAAATTTCTCATGTTATTGTAGATGCATTCGGATGTACGGATACGATTCAGCAAGTGCTTAATGTCTTAACAGCTCCAAGTGCGGTAATTACCGGAGATAACTCAGTTTGTAGGGGGGTAAGTACTTCTCTTACGGGTGCTTCTTCTGTTGTTAGTGCGCCTCCTGCTGTTTATTCATGGAGTGTTACAACTAGTCAAACATCAACAATTACGTATAGTCCAAATGCAGATACTAGAGTATTTTTAACAGTTACAGACGGCAACGGATGTTTTGATACCACGTCAACCTTTATTAATGTGCTTGAAGTTCCTGAAGCTGACTTTGATTGGTCAGACGCTTGTGAAGATTTGCAATTTACCTTAAACTCTCTTGCAGAAGAGGGTGATGCCTTAATCACAAATTATACTTGGAATATTAATAGTCCAATTTCTGGTTCAACAAGCTTCAATACACCAAATGTGAATTATTTGGTGCCATCCGAAGATACCTTGTCGGTTACTTTTATTGTAGAGGATGCAAATGGCTGTATTGATAGTATAACACAAACGGTAATTGTAGATCAACAAGTGGTCGTTACAGTGGTTACTTCGGACTATTTATTATGTCCAGGAGATTCACTTTTATTGAATTTAGGCGATAGTACGCAGTTTATAGCATCTGGAGTAGGAAGTACTTTATGGTCACCTTCTACAGGTGTAATAGATATCAATGGAGATTCCATTACTTTGAGCCCAAGTACTTCTACGACCTATAATCTTACAGCCTTCAGTACTTTAGGACAATGTCCGCCAGATGATGACAATGTTCTAAATGTTATAGTGGGGCCAGATCCTTTAATTATATTGGACGCAGTTCCTAATCCTGTTTTAGTGGGCGCAATTTCGAATATTACTAGTGGAGTAATTCCTTACAATGTGAATACGGATTCATTGATATGGGATAATTCTACCGGCACCTTAAATACAGATTTCGGCTTTAATATCGAAGCGATGCCAATTGAAGAAACAACATATCCTGTCGAGCTTATCTACTATTTTGATAGTGTAAGATGTGTAAAGGATACGGCAATTACAATTTCTGTTATTACAAAGTGTAATGGTGAAATCATTTATGTGCCTAACATCTTTACGCCTAATGACGATGGTAGAAATGATGAATTCAAACTGACTGGTTACGGAATCGAAGTTATTAACTACCTGAGAATATTTGATAGATGGGGACAGCTCATGTTCGAAGGACAAAATATCGAAGTCAATAATGGAAGAATGGACACAGGTACGGGATGGCTTGGTACTAACCAAGGTGGTGCGAAATGTAATTCTGGCGTATTTGTTTATACCTATGAGTTGATTTGTGCGAGTAATGATGTAGTTCGTGGAAGTGGAAATGTTACCCTAATTAAGTAGTATATGAGAAAGATCTGGTTTTTAGTTATAATTTTTAGTATTTCTTTATCCTTTGTGATTGCTCAGGATGTGCATTTTTCAAATTACAATGCCCAGCCTTTGCTATTGAATCCGGCCTTTGCTGGATTGAACGGAGCGGACTTTAGAATAGGAGCGAATTTTAAAGCACAATGGTTAGGCGTTTCAGAAGGAAATACCTATCGTACAACCTCGGTTTTTGGTGACTTTGCTTTGGGTAAACCTACAAAATTTTCTAATTTTGGAGGACTTGGAGTTTCTTTGTTCTCTGATCAAGCAGGCGATTTAAACTACAATACGAATAAAGTAGATATCACTTTTGCTTATCATATCATGTTAAACAATAGAGGTACACAATCTTTTTCATTCGGCCTTCAAGGTGGCTTCGCTCACAGAAAATTTGATCAATCAAGAGCGCTATTTCAGTTTGACCCGATCACTGGCGAACCGATCCTAAGTGCGGTGGAAGCATTTGATGCGGATACTCGTTTTTATGCAGATGCGGGAGCAGGGTTTTTGTACTCAACATCTCCTAAGAAAAATTCAAACTACTTCTTTGGTTTGGCCTTACAACACGTAAATCAACCGAATATTTCTAGCTTTAATATCAATAGCGATCAAAGCGAAAGAATGTATATGAAGTTTACCCTTCATGGTGGAGCTTTGATTCCATTTAGTGATCAATTAGGATTGATGCCAGGCGTCATGTTATTGAAGCAAGGACCCACTTATGAGGCTAACTTAAGCGCTTTTATGCGTTATAAGCTAAGTAGAGTGCCAACGGTAAAAACAGCCTTGTACTTTGGGGTAATGTACCGTATTGAAGATGCATTTATTTTGGGAGCAAGAGCAGATGTAAAGAACCTACAAATTCACTTCAGTTATGATTTGAACGTGTCTAAATTAACAAGTGCTTCTAAAGCCAACGGTGGTCCAGAAGTTGCTATAATTTATTCAGGATCTTTTGATAGAAAAAATAATGATCGGTATTGCCCAGCTGGTTTCTAGTTCTTAAGAATCCAAGCACCTTTATTGTTAGTATTAAGACCTCCTAACATGTTTTTCGCATTTAGATAATGCTTGTCGGCAAACAAACCCACTCTGTAGAATCCGTTATCGCTAGGGAAAACATAAGAATCTTTTCCTTGAGCAAACAAGTCTGCTTCCATACGCTCTGCGTTCTGCAATGAAGCGTAAGAACCCAATACGATATAATAGCCTTTTGCTAAATCTTCTCTACCAATTTCTAATAGAGAGCCCTTCAAATAACCTTCTTTAGGAGCCAAAGGTCCAATTGAAGATTCCTCATGAAGGAATTCAGCGTTACCAAAGCTCTTTATAAAAGAGTCATTAGGAAAAAACATCTCTACAAATCCCGCTTGTTGTGTTTTTGCAGGTGTAATATTTGTTTGAGTAGCCATTAGACCAAATACACCAGCCATCAACAAAACAGAACTCAATAAACCAAGTACAGGTAGCTTGGCGGTTTTTCGTGTTCTCTCTTTACGAGTATGCTGAACTTTCTCTATTTCTTTACGAACACTCTTTACCGGTTGCTTGATCACTTGCTTTGGAAGAGGCTTCACATGAAACTTGTTAAATCCAAAAGCGGCTTTATCTGCAAACTCAACTACAAAAGGTTTAAAAATGATTCGATTGTCATCACTTACAGTGAATGAACCAATTTTATTCAAACTGTATGAATGCTCCTTCTTTAATGAATAGCTAATCTGATTAGAAAATGCAAGAACTTTATTCTTGGCTGTTTCATAAGGCAAGGAATGCTCGCCCATTAATGCGCCAGTTAACAGCTCATCATCATGAATCAAACTGCTATTGAAGGCAATTTGCTTAGAAGGTGGTGAAATAGTATTGTGATTAATTGAACTAGAAACAGATTTTAAGATAAATCCACCAAAACCTGGTAAAACAACGCACTGATTGTTATTTAGTAAGTCTAAAATGTGGTTTTCAAATCTTATTTCCATTCTTAATATCTAAATTGAACGCCTACCATGGCATTGAAACCAAAGGTAGGATAATTATACCATTTTTGGTACTTAAAATTAGCTAAATTATTCATTTGAGCAAAGAAGGATAAATATTTAGTAAACTGATAATTCGCAGCTAGGTTTATATCAACCATGCCTTTAATTTTTTGAGCATCCCCATTCATATCTCGGCCAAATGCACCTGCTACACCATAAAGTTCAGCGCGCATGAGTAACTTTTCCTTAAGTAAGTAGCTTGTGCTAAAGTTGGTGTTAATCATAGGTAAGTGCCAAGCTTTTTCTTGTCCGTCTGGCTCATACAAGTTGAAATCAAAACTTAACAAACTTCGAAACTTCTTATTCCAATCATAAGCTGCTTCTAAATTCACATTGATAATGGTCATGCTTTTATCATACACCACATCAAATCGTTTCATGTCGGCGCTATCGTTAACGAATAGAGGCATTTGCTTCACTACCTTGTTAGAAAACCTTGTACTGTAGGTGAATTGTCCAATAGCGCCCTTAAATCCTGCCATTCTATTTTCAATACGACTGTTCTCTAACATGATGTCATAGTTAATGAAAGGGTTCTCCTGTGCAAAGTTCAAGTAAGTATTCTTTTGTAATATTCTACTCCAACCAGAATAGAATATTAAGTAATTCTTATACAGCATTTTTTCAGTATAAAGCTTTGGGTAGATATTGAATTGTTGAGCATCATTGATATCCCCGATTGCCGCGGTGACTCCTGCAGTTAATTTCCAATCGTCATTATTGAAGGTGTAATCGCTACCAAACTGAAACACTTCACGTTCTAGGTCTCCACGATTAGGCGCTGAAGGCGTATAATTACTGACGTCAATATCTGCATGAATATTGAAGAAATGTTTATTCTTATTCACCTTGGTGAAATCTGCTCGATAGTTTAAAAACCATTCATTGACTTTAAAGTTGTCATTAGCAAATGAAGTGGTAATAACCTGCTTGTGGTCAAAGTTCTTTTTACCTATAGCCGCATTTTGAATACTTATATCTCCACCAATTTCTCTTACTCTATGCGTTACATCACCTGCGGAAAAGGTGGTGTCTTCTTGATTGTAGCCATAGAAGTAATCTACGTCTTGCTGAAACTTGAAATTAGTGCCAATAAGTACTTTTTCTAAGTTGTATTTAGCGAAAACACCCAATTGATTATCTCTAAATTTTTGATTTTCTACTTTTTGGCCATAAGACGATAAATGCTTGAAGTAAGCACCAAACTCTAAATCATCTATATCTTTATTGATATATACCATTTCTGCTAGGGGAGAATATTGCGTCCCAAATCCTAATTTGATATAAGAATGATTGTAGTCGGTGGCTTTTACCTTTGGCATAGAATATGGCTTCATGCTATGTGGAGGGTATTTCAACTCCAGCAAGCGACTTGGTACATTATATGTTAATTCTGGAGCAGGTAGTTCTACATCTGCCACTTTCGGATTTACATTTATCTTTTGTGCATCAGCAATTCTAGCTTCGTAATCTTTAACTACAGTTATATCTTCTGTATCCAGACCTGAACTTTCTTGTGCTTGCAGTACCGTTATTCCTCCAAGGAATAATACTAAACTTATCTTCAATAAATTTCTCATAGTGATCTTTATTTGAAATTGTCAAATTGTATGGTGTCGCTTGGATTTAAATTTAAATCCACTTTGGTATTTTCTATTTCATCTGCTTTTATCTTGGCTAGCTTGTCCCTGGCTTCCTGCAAAAGAGCTTGATCTCCATTGTAGTTATCTACGATACTTTGTAGCGTGGCTTTTGCTTGGAAAATGTTATCGAGCATAACATAGTTATCAGCAATTAGAATAAAGGTTTTAACCACCCAATATTCATAAGAAGCGTAATCGTTCTTTATTTTAAAGCATGCTGAATTAGAAGATTCGTACAAATACTTTTTGTGCAGGATGTAAGCTAAACTGTACGCCGATTCTGCTTTAATAGCACTGATACTTATCGTGCTTACAATTTGATCGAAGTATGCTTCCGCTTCTTGATATTTGTTCTTTTCTAATAAAGCTTTTGCCTTGTAAAAAGTAGCTTCAGTTTTTACCTCTTCGGTCATTGCTGCATTAGATAACACCGCAGTTGCATTAGTGATTACTTCATCATAATTTTTCAATTTGAAGTTGCACCTAAGCATACCAATTAATGCAATTTCCTGATTACTCTGTAAGCTTGCTTTGTTCTTCAATTCGTAATATAAATACAAAGCCTCCACATAATTATTCTGTATCTCATACGCAATGTACGTGGCCTTAAGTAATGCGTTTTCTTGATACTTACTCGCCCCAAAACCAATCAACTTTTTGTAATCTAGATATGCCTCATCGAAGTTGTTTGATTTAAAGAAACAATCTGCGCGATAGTAAGTAGCAGAAACTATAAAATTGCCAGTTGGGAATAGCTGAATGTACTCACTTAAAGAAGGTAAAGCTTTCGTGCAATTCCCGCTTAAATATTGTTTTTCAGCAGCTTCAAAAAGTAAACTGTCTTGCTCCGGAGCAGATATGGTGATGCCTGCTTGATTTTGTACAAATGCCAAATAATCATTTGGTCGACCTATGAATATGTATAATTCTTTAAGCGCTCGCAAAGCTTCCTTTGCTTCTTCGGTACTCTTATAGTCGAGTACTACTTTTTTATACGCCACCAAAGCCTTTTCTTCTTGTTGAGTATTGAAATAGGCAAAGCCAAGTTTTAGGAAACCTTTCGCCGCATACAAACTGCTCGGATATGTTGCAGTTAGAATCTTAAGCTTAACGATTGCACTATTGAAATTCCCCACATTTACAAAGGCATTTCCCATTTCATAATGCGCATAGTCTTTATAGATATTGTTCGGGAAGTTGCTATTCAAATATTCCAAGGTATTTACTTTTTCTATGTAGTTGCCCTGCAGACCGTTAATCACACTTTTCTGCACCAGTGCATATTCTGCACCTTGCCAGTTTTGATTGATTACTTCGTCATAATTGTTAATCGCTTTGTTATAGCTTTTAGTCATAAACAAGCAATCCGCATTACGTAGAAAAGCATCTGGAATAATCCGTTGGTTAGTGCTATTAATCGCTCCTGGATTTTTAATAGTTTGTTCAAAAAAACTAGCCGCACTTAGGTAATTCTTTTCTTTGAAATTACAGTAAGCCAAGTTGTAATTCGCTAAAGTTTTGGAAGCGTATGTTCCCGTGTTTTGGTCTTTAATATTAAACTGTTTGAACTTGGTGAACTCACTAGCTGCATTGGCATAATTCCCCAACTCATATTGTATGTTCCCTTTCAAAAAGATGCTTAAACCTAGGATGTCGTTATCTATAGGTGTATTGATCGATTTATTAACGTAAATAATAGACTCCGCATATTTTTTATCATTGTATAATTCCACTCCACGATAGTAGCAAACCATCTGATAAACCTTTTCTACGGCGGGTCCACTTACATTGTAAGTCTCTAAAATTTCTATGGCCTTAGCGTAATTTTTCGTTTCTAACAAAGCTTGACTCAATAGATTCCCCGCCTCATTGGAATAAGCGCTATTGGGGTAATCATTAAGAAACCCGCTTAAACTAGTAATCGCTTGATTGGTATAAGATAACTCGTAAGATAGTTTCCCATATTTAAAGCTAGCGGTTTCCTTAATTATTGGATCAAAATCCAATGAGGCGGCTTGAGAAAATGCATCTCTTGCTTTAACCTTGTCATCTGTTTTTAAGTAGCAATCAGCTAAACAGTAGGTTGCATTTTGCCCTAATGAATCTTCCAAAATATTTAATTGCTGAAAGTTATTTACAGCATCGCGATAATTAGCCGTTCGGTATTGAGCGTAGGCTAATTGGTATAATTCTTCTTTACTTACTTTTTTTGCATCCACGATGTAGGCCTCAATTAATGGAGTGGCGCTTTCATAGTCACCTAGTTCAAAGTAAGCTTGACCTACGATATGAGCAATCTCTTTAATGTTGTCTGTGCTAGGATTTCTCAATAATGGACCTGCATAGGATATCACTAATTCATAATCCTTACGTAAGAAATATAACTGCGTCAAATAATAAGGGACCGCATCTTTGTACAATTTTGAATCCTTAAGCTTAATAAAACTTTTCTCAGCTTCTTTGTAATTCTCTTCATAGAAATTAATGAAGCCATAGTAGTAAGTCGCGGGTGCGCTATAACTGTGCTTAGCATCTTTGATAGACTTGAACAATGGCTTAGCCTCATCAAACTTTTTTCTTCTGAAGTAGGCGTATCCAAAATTGAATTTGTATTCAATCAATTCATCATTGCTTAACTGTTTAGTGTCTACTTTTTCATACCATTTTACGGCATTTACGGTCTTGTTTTTCCTAAAATAATAGCTTCCTAGTTCGAAATATGCCTTGTTTCGTAAAGTGGTCTCATGATAAGCCTCGATGAATCGAGTAAAAAGCAACTCGGTATTGCCCTGGCCCAACTTCGCCGCACAGTATGCGTAGTAGAAGTCGGCAAACATGTGGAGGGTATATTCGTCGTTATCATTAGCTCCTTGTAGCTCCTTGTTTAACAACTCAAATTCGAGCTGTGCAGGAGCGTAAAGCTTTTGATCCATAAGACTTAGCCCTTCTTTGAGGTGCTTGTTTTTCTCAGCATAATAACTCGTCTCTTGACCAATCAATACATTGATTTGAATAAGAAAAAGTATGCCTAAAATGACTTTTAAAAGGTTCTTCATAATTGGAGATATTCAATTTTCTACTATGATGTTACAATAATAAATTAAAAACTTGAGCTTCAAGTCTTATTTATCAACAACTTGCATTTAACGAATTAAGAAGTAAAAAAGGTATGTGGAGCGCTTTTTAGAGAGTAGAAAATTAGCTTAAATCTAAGAGATTAGCAGTTCTTTTAAATTGAGTTCTTCGCTTTCATTTACAGGAATTTTTAATCGTATTCCTAAAACACGAACTTGAATTGAACCACGGATATGGATGACAAAATCTTGCATGCTTACCGCACTAAGGATGCCTTTTATGCTTGCCCAAACATTGGACTCAGGGTCGATAACGATGCGCAGGGGAATTTCAAAAGCTTGCCTTTTTTTAATCTTTACTTTCTGGTCTATTTGATTAATTTTTCCAGCTTTGGTGTCACCCAATAGAACATTAAAATTTATCCCAAGCAATTTAGCTTTGGCCTTGTTTGGATTGTAAAAGACGGCCTTACAGCTTAAGACCATTTTTGTAGTCCCTATTTTTTGCAATTTCCAATCTTTGGTTTTGATGAATTCTGGACTTTCCGCCGCTTGAATGTTCCCTACAGCAAAGAGTAAAAAGAATAGAGAGAGTATGAAGAGTAGGCGCTTTCCCACTTTACTTTTCTTGAATTTTTCCCGCCTCATCAATGTATAAATCCTTATTGTTGGAAAATAGTACCGCTTGACGAGCGCTGATTAATACTTTTTCTTCGTTACCGTTTTGACTGCTTAAAAGATATCCTTCAATACTTACATCACTTACGACATCTGATTTGATTTTAACCATTCCATAATCCAAATTAAGAAAGGCATTTTCTGGTTTAAAATCAACTTGAATGGGTAGTTCAAATATTGATTTCGCAGGTACATCGTGATTTTTCTTCTTGATGAAGGTTCCCACATCTTTACCATTTACTACAATATCACACTCTATGTAGCTGATAGTTAGAGTTTTTTCTTCAGCATTATAAAATCTAAGTGTAGTATTTATGCCTACATTTTTTTTCTTAAATTCACTCACTTTAATTTCGCTAAACTGCTGTATTTCAAGGCTTTTCGAGGAATTTGATCGACAAGATCCAAGCATTAAAACAAGGGTAAGCAAAAAAATATTTATACGCATGATAGGAAAGTGAAATTAACTTGGATAAAATAAGACCAAATATCATTAACTTTGTGGACAAATTAAAGCAAACCGAATGATAATTGGAATTACAGGGACGATTGGGTCAGGCAAAGATACCTTAATGGAATTGCTAAAGAATGAATACGGATTCAAACATTATTCTGTTCGTCAATACTTAACTGAAAAGTTAGATGAGGAAGGAATTGAATTGAATAGAACGTCCATGACAAATTTGGCAAATGCTTTGAGAGAAGAAAATCACCCCGCATATATTATTGAGCAGTTGTTTAATAAAGCAAAGGAAGCAGGTGGGAATGCGGTAATAGAAAGTATTCGAACTCCTGGTGAAGTTGAATTCTTAAAAGAGCATGCTGATTTTCATTTATTCGCTGTAGACGCTGATCCTAATTTACGTTATGAAAGAGTGCAAATAAGAAAGTTTGCAACTGATAGAGTTGATTTCAATACTTTTATGGCTGAAGAGCAGAGAGAAATGAGTAATGATGAACCACATATGCAAAACATTGCAGCTTGTGTGCGTCTAGCTAGTCAACGATTTAGAAACAATGCTACTATTGATATGTTCTACAAAAGAGTGCGTAAATCCTTAGAAAAGCAATTGAATATTTCTACTCAGGTAACGAAGTAGAATCCGCTTCATCCAACTTTATTAAAGCAAATACTGCATAGTTTATGATGTCGGTATAATGTGAATCATTACCTTCAGAAATCAAGGTGCTGCCACCATTCCCCTCAATCTGTTTGATTCGATTGATTTTCATTAAGATAAGATCAGTATAAGAACTAATATGCATGTCGCGCCATGCCTCGCCATAGTCATTGTTCTTGGCTAACATAAGTTCTTTCGTTTGCTTAATATGCTTGTCGTATAAAGTTAAGGCATGATCAAGGGCTAATTCAAGCTCGTCGCTTACCCCAAGTTCTAATTGAATCAAAGCAATGATGCAGTAGTTAACCAATCCTATAAACTCAGGTTCGATACCTTCATCTACTTTTTGAACCACGCCATCTTCAATGGTGCGAATTCGATTCGCTTTTATAAAGATCTGATCCGTCAAACTCGATAAACGCATGATGCGCCAGGAGGTTCCATAATCTTTCACTTTTAAATTAAAGATATTGCGACATTTTTCAATGGCCTTATCGTATTGCTTGGATGTTTTATTGCTACTCAAAATGCTTAACTTTACGCAAAAATAAATCTAAAACTTGGGAAATTTGACAAATCCTTCTTTTTCTATAAACTGTAATGGTCGATTAATCACAATTGAGCACGTGATGGTCATGGGAATATTGAATGCTACACCCGATTCTTTCTACGATGGAGGTCAATTTAAGCAGTTAAATTATGCAGTTGAACATGCGGCAAAAATGCTAGCAGAAGGTGCAGATATCATTGATGTTGGTGGAGTTTCTACTCGTCCAGACGCTAAAGAGGTAAGTCAACAAGAGGAAATGGATCGGGTGCTGCCTTTAATAGAAAAGTTGGGTCTTAGTTTTAAGGATGTAATTATTTCTATAGATACCTTCAGATCGGAAGTAGCCAAAGAGGCGCTCAAAGTAGGGGCGCATATTGTCAATGATATAAGTGGTGGTAGCAAAGATGTGCAAATGTTTGAAACCGTTGCCCAGTTGAAATGCCCATATGTTTTGTCGCATATTCAAGGAACTCCACAAACTATGCAGCTCAATCCTCAGTATGAAGATGTAGTCTTAGAGGTGGTAAAGGAGCTATCTTTAAAAGTTAAGCAATTAGAAGACGCTGGGGTTCATGATATTATTATTGATCCAGGTTTTGGTTTTGGAAAAACCATTGAGCAGAATTATGAGTTGCTAGCAGGTATTCCTTTGTTAAATAAGGCATTTAAACATCCTATTTTGCTTGGGCTTTCAAGAAAATCAATGCTCTATAAACCCTTGGGCTTAACTCCTCAGGAAAGCCTTAATGCTACAACTGCCGCCCACATGATTGCGCTTCAAAATGGAGCACAACTCTTAAGAGTGCATGATGTCAAAGAAGCCAAACAAGCCATCCAGATTTGGGAGCTTTCTCAAGCAGGTTTGTAATTTAATTCCAGTCTGTCATTGCGAGGCAATCTCTTTGAATTGAAGCACTAATTGGTTTGAACTCACGGGTCTTAGCGTCTCGCTACAACACCCCCACACGGTCATTGCGAGGAGAGAGGAACGAAGGACGCGGCAATCTCTTTTTTGACTCCCATATAGTCTAAAACTTATTGTAATTTTACACCGTGAAAATTGCAGCTTCATTATATTCCACCAATCTTCAAGATCTTCCTTCCCTAGTGCATGAATTAGATGCGCTACAATTGGATTACTTCCATATAGATTGTTTCGAAGGACAAGAACAAAAAGTTCGCAAGGATATTTTGGCGATCCAAGGTATTTCGGATACCCCCATTGATTTACACGCTATTGGCGCATCGAGTGAAACCTTCTTTCAACTAGCGGATGATTTAAACGTTAAGCAACTCACCTTACAATTAGAGAATTTAGAAGGAGAGCTCAGCGTTCCGAAAAATAGAACTTACAAGTTCGGTCTGGCTATAGTGAATGATACTTCACTTGCAAGCCTAGCTGAGTACACCCAAGACATCGATTACATTTTATTAATGACCACCACGCCTGGAAAGTCAGGAGGGACATTCCAAAAGTCGAGCTTTGAGCGTATCAGACAATGTAAAAAACAATATCCTAAGCTACCCATTTTTGTAGATGGAGGAATCAATGCAGAAGTATCTTTTGTACTTCGTTTGTTAGGAGTAAGTCAAGCGGTTTCCGGTTCGTTTTTAGTTAACCACGACAACATTGCATTGGCCTTAGCTGATTTGCGTTTTCATCAGAAGGGGTCTTCGTTCTTAGTTGAAGATTTTATGCTTGATAAAGCCTCATTGCCTCTAATTAACAAGCATTCATGTTCTGTAAAAGAACTCATCCAAACCATGGATGATTTTGGGATGGGATTTGTATTGCTAGAAGAGCAAGGCAAACTAGTAGGTATTTGCAGTAATGCAGACTTAAGAAAAGGGATACTTAAAAACATTGATGATTTAAATCAATTGCAAGTAGAGGATATGATTAATAGCACGCCAATTACAATTTCAAATCAGGAGAGTACTTATGAGATGATTTCCTTAATCAAAGCAACTAATTTCCCTATTTTGTTTTTGCCAGTAGTTGATGAAGAAAAGAACTTGAAAGGGGTCATCACTTTTAATGAGTTAATAAAAGGAGAGGGGTAATTCCCGTCTTGAAAAGAAATAATTATGATTGTACATTTAAATAAAGGTATTGCATTACCAGAGGCTAAAATGATAGCTGATGAGTTAAAAGCCATTTTAATCGAAAAGGAAGAAATAGTCTTAGTAACGCCTTCTAAGTTACAAGTGCTACCTGCTCATTTGAACGCTAAAGTGAGCAAAGCAGTGGCTGTTCCCAATGATATTCAATTGGCAAGCAAAGCTTATCAAGAAGAAACGAGGGCCATTAAATTCTCAAACTTTGAGATTGGTGGCGGAAACAACTCTACCGTGATGATTACAGGACCTTGTAGTGTAGAAACACCTGAACAAATTGAGAAAGCCGCTCAATTTTGTGTGAAGCAAGGGGTGAAAGTTTTGCGAGCAGGATGTTACAAGCCAAGAACTTCTCCATACAGTTTTCAAGGATTAGGTTTGGAAGGCTTGAAATTGCTAGCTAAAATGAGAGAGAAATATGGTTTACATATAATTACTGAAGTTAGAGATGCAAGCCATATTGAAGAAGTTATTGAATATGCTGATATCGTACAAATCGGCGCTAAAGCCATGTATGACCAAGGAATCCTTCGTCGATGTGGCAAAGCGCGTAAGCCCATACTTTTGAAAAGAGGCTTCGGTTCTACTTTACAAGAGTTTGTGCAAGCGGCTGAGTTCATTCTTTCTGGAGGAAATGACGAAGTGATTTTATGTGAAAGGGGCATTCGTACATTTGAAACGAATACGCGTTTTACTTTAGATTTATGTGGAGTGGCTTTCTTGAAAGAGAAAACAAACTTACCCATCATACTAGATCCTAGTCACGCCATGGGGTATGCTTATGGCGTTGCAGATTTGGCTAGAGCATGTGTGGCGATGGGTATAGAAGGCTTGTTAATCGAATCGCATCCTACACCTAAAGACGCCTGGAGTGATGCTGCTCAGCAGCTAGATTTTAATCAATATGAAGAATTAATGGCTAGTTTAAAACCTGTTGCTCAAGCTGTAGGTAGAAATTTAGTATAAAGAAGAATTATGGAAATAGGTAAATATCATGAATTAACCGTACTACGAGAAACTAGTGTCGGTCTATACTTGGGAAATGAAGCAGATGAGGATATTTTGCTTCCAAATAAGTTCGTATTGCCTGAGTTTAAGGTAGACGATGTCGTCAAGGTTTTTGTTTATTTGGATAGCGATGAGCGACCAGTAGCGACCACGCAGATACCTGAAATTGTATTGAATGATTTTGCATTCCTAGAAGTAGGATATGTAACGCCAGTAGGGGCTTTTATGAATTGGAATATTGATAAGCAATTGTTAGTTCCTTTTCAAGAGCAAAAAGCGAAAATGCAAGAAGGTGAATTTCACTTGGTGCACATGCATTTAGATGAAAAAACAAATCGATTAGTAGGAAGTGCGAAGTGGCAAAAATTCATTAGCAAAAATACTGGCGACTTGAAAGATTTAGATGAAGTGGATATTATGGTTTTGGGGGAATCCCCTTTAGGTTATAATTGCATTGTTAATTGTCAATTCATGGGATTGGCATACAAGAATGAGAATTTCCAAGAAGTAGGAACGGGAATGCACATGAAAGCCTACGTTAAGCAAGTTAGAAGTGATGGAAAGCTAGATTTATTGTTTGAAAAGCCAGGCTTAGCTGCCTTGGAAGACCATGCTGAAAAAATATTGGGCATCTTAAGAAAGAATGGAGGGTTCTTAGCCTTTCACGACAAGAGCGATGCTAAAGAAGTGCAAGAGAATTTACAAATGAGTAAGAAGGCATTTAAACGAGCCATTGGGAACTTGTATAAGAATAAATTGATTGAATTAGCAGACGACGGTATCAAACTTGCTGCTACCGAAACTGAATAAGTCTATACAATTATGAGCTCAATTATTACCCACTTAACAAAAATGCCTACATCCTTAGAAGATGAAGTGCAATACTATTTACCTTATGATGGTGGTATGTTGCATATGAATCCTTTAATTGGACAAGAAATTGAATTGAGCTTTGAAGGGGTAATCAACTGTATGATCTGTGGAAAGAAGACGAAAAAATCTTTTGGAAATGGAGCTTGTTATAACTGCTTTATGAATGCGCCTCAAGCTTCGCCTTGCATCATTAATCCTGAACTTTGTGAAGCTCACTTAGGGAAAGGTAGAGACGTGGAGTGGGAAGATAAACACCACAACCAAGAGCACATTGTTTACTTGGCTAAATCTTCAGCAATTAAAATTGGAGTGACTCGAAAAACACAAGTGCCTACTCGTTGGATCGATCAAGGAGCAAGTGAAGCTATCATATTAGCTGAAGTGCCGTATCGCCAGTTAGCTGGGGCAATTGAGGTTCAACTAAAAGAGTTTTTTACGGATAAAACCAATTGGCAGCGTATGCTCAAAAACGAGCAAAGTCCACTAGATATATTGGAGGCCAAAGAAGAAGCGATACAGCATTTCTTAGATGAAGAATACTATGATTACATCGCTGATGATGATGAAGTCATTAAAATCAAATTCCCTGTCGCGGAATACCCAGAAAAGGTGAAAAGTGTAAAGCTGGATAAGGTGCCTATTATTGAAAGTGTCTTAAAGGGAATTAAAGGTCAATACCTCTACCTTGAAAACGGGCAAGTTATCAATATCAGAAATCATAGCGGATACTTAGTTAACTTACAATATTAGTTAGGAATTCGGAATGAGCAATTTACCAGAAGATAGATTTATAGACCGCGAATTGAGTTGGTTAGATTTTAATGCTAGAATCCTTCAGGAGGCTGCTAATAAATCTGTGCCGCTTGTCGAACGCATGCGGTTCTTAGGAATCTTTTCAAATAACTTAGATGAGTTTTTTAGCGTTCGAGTGGCTACTATTCGACGCATGTTAGGCATTGGCAAGAAGGCAAAAAAAAGCTTGAATGCAGCCCCTAAAGTATTGCTGAAAGAGATTAAATCGAAGGTTAAGAAACAACAAGCTTTGTATGAGAAAATCTATGCGAGTATAAAATTAGACTTAGAGAAGCAGTACATTTATATAATCAATGAAGATCAGTTAACAAAAGAGCAGGGCGATTTTTGTAGGGAATATGGAGAGGAGAATGTGCGGCCTCACTTGGTACCGGTTATGCTCAATTATTTGGAAGTCTTTCCAGAACTTGACGATCTTTCGGTCTATCTCGCTATTCGATTAGAGGTGGAAAATGGGCCTTTATTTGCCTTGGTTGAAGTACCTGACAATACAGATCGTTTTATACAAATACCCAGTACAGATGATAAAATGTATATCATCTTTTTGGACGACTTGATTCGCTATAGTTTAAAAATTATATTCAAACAGTTCAATGTTATTGAAGCAAAAGCTTATGCCATTAAAGTAACCCGTGATGCGGAGCTGGATATGGACAATGATATTTCTAAAAGCTTAATTGAGAAGATCAGTAAGAGTGTAAAGAATCGAGAGCACGGAGAACCTGTTCGTTTCATCTATGATAAAAGTATTGATAAGGATTTGTTGCAATTTATTTTGGATAAATTTGATTTAAAAAACAACCAGAACAATATTAAGGGTGGTCGTTATCACAATCAGAAAGACTACTTGAAATTCCCAGATTTAGGAAGGAAGGATCTCGTTTTCCCACCAACTCCGGCTTTAAATCACCCCGACTTTTCGGATGAACAGACCATCAGTTCGGTGATTGCCAAAAAGGATGTATTGCTGCATTACCCGTATCAGAAATTCTCTTACGTTTTAGACTTTCTAAGAGAGTCTGCAATGGATCCCCTTGTCACGACAATCAAAATGACGATGTATCGATTGGCCAATTTTTCTGCGGTAGCGAATTCATTGATTGATGCCTCAAAAAACGGAAAGAAAGTAATTGCATTAGTTGAGTTGAAAGCTCGTTTTGACGAAACATCCAATATTTATTGGGCACAAAAAATGCAAGAAGAAGGCGTAGATGTTATTTATGGTGTGCCCAATTTAAAAGTGCATTGTAAGATGTGTTTGGTAAGTCGGGTAGAGCATGGAACTAGGACGCGCACAGCTTTTTTTAGTACAGGAAACTTCAATGAAAGTACAGCCAAAGTGTACTCAGATTTAACCTTGTTCACTTCTAACAAGAGGTTGACTTACGAATGCAATAAAGTCTTCCAATTCTTCGATCGGAACTTCATGATTCATGAGTATAAGCACTTGATGGTATCTCCGCATTCTAACCGTACTGGTTTTGAATCCTTGATTGACAATGAAATTCAACATGCTAAAGAAGGCAAGAAAGCCTACATTTTTGCTAAACTAAATAGCTTGGCCGACATGCAAATGGCCGACAAACTATATAAAGCTTCACAGGCAGGAGTTCAAATTAGATTGATTGTACGAGGGATTTGTATTTTGATTCCTCAAGTGGAAGGCTTAAGTGATAACATTGAAGTAATTAGTATTGTAGACAAATTCCTTGAGCATAGTAGAATCTTTATTTTTCACAATGATGGGGAAGAAAACGTATATCTCTCTTCAGCGGATTGGATGCAACGGAATTTAGATTTTAGAGTCGAGGTGACCTTTCCTATTCTTAGCAACGAAACCAAGCAGCAGGTTATAGACTTTATGGATTTACAATGGCGAGATAATGTAAAGGCTCGATGGAATAGTGGCGCTCAATCCAATAAATTTAGAAAAACAAATAGTAAGGTGAAAGTAAGGGCTCAGGTTGATTTGTACAAGATGCTTAAAAGCGGAAAGTAAGATTTGAACTTTACTTGTTGCAGTATTTTCCAGAATCTTCAACTGGGGGTTTTTGATCTAAATCGATATCATTAAAACTTGAGCTTTTACCCCATGAAAAAATCTTTTCAAAGAGGGGCAGTAGTCGGCTATCTTTAACCTCATTCAGGAAAAAATCTTCGTGTTCTTTTTCCTTGATTGCCATTTCATACAAGATTTGATCATGCTTCTTTATTCCTATCTCATGGAAATAATGAATCATTCTAAAGTATTCACATACATTGCCGCTTTCTAACCAGCCAGCAAAGTAATAAGGCATGAACCAAGCTATCACATAACAACTGAAAGCAATGACTTTCCCAATAACATGAAACTTGAATTCATAACACTTCGAAATAGGAATGTTGTATTCAGTCATGATTTTAAGGACTTCGTCTCGATGTCCCCATTCGTCAACTTCAATCTGCTTGATCTGATTTTTAGATTCACCAGCTTTCAAAGAGTTTGCATGACCGATATAAGCAAAAGCGGCGGCTTTCTCGGCTGAGTATGCCATTTGTAAGAGATCTACTAGTTTTGGGTGGGTTAGAACCATAACTGCGCTTAAGCGTTTTCTTATTTCATAGATTTTTGATAGGACAAAGCAGCTTCTACAAACCCTTTAAATAAAGGATGAGGATTCGCTACTGTACTTTTATATTCTGGGTGAAATTGAACGCCAATGAAAAATGGATGATTGCTGACTTCTACAATTTCTACCAAGTTTGATTCCGGATTAAAACCAGTAGCATGCATGCCCTTTGCTTCAATTTGAGCTAAATAGTCATTGTTAAATTCAAATCGATGACGGTGTCGCTCTTCTATGGTGTTTGTGCCATATAGCTTCAAGGCTAAAGTGTTATCATGAATAGCACAATCATAAGCACCAAGTCTCATCGTACCACCTTTTTGTTCAATTTCAAGCTGCCCTTCCATTAAATTAATAACTGGATGGAGAGTCTCAGGATTCATTTCTAATGAATGAGCCTCGCTTAAGCCAAGCACATTCCTAGCAAATTCAATTACCGCACATTGCATCCCTAAACAGATACCGAAAAATGGGATCTTGTTCTCTCTCGCATATTGAATAGCATTAATCTTACCCTCAATTCCTCTATCCCCAAATCCAGGAGCGACTAATATCCCACTCAACTCAGCAAGAGATCCTTGCATGTTTTCGGCATCTAAGTCTCCACTGTGAATAGGTACAACATCAACTTTACATTGATGGGTAACACCTGCGTGTTTGAAAGCCTCATTGATCGAGATGTAGGCATCTTGAAGCTCTACATACTTCCCAATCAATCCAATTTTCACGTGTTTGCTTGGGCTATTTAACTTTTCAACGAAAGTCTTCCATTCATTGAAATTTGATTTTCCTGAATGAGGAAGATTTAGCTTCTTTAATATAGTTACATCAGCCTTCTCATGTTCCATTAGCATAGGTACATGATAAATAGACGGAGCATCTATTGCTTCAATAACACAGTCTATATCTACATTGCAAAAACGAGCAAGTTTAGTTCTGATTTCTTGATCTAATGCTCTTTCTGTTCTACAAATTAGGATGTCAGGTTGAACCCCATTCCTAGACATTTCTTTTACTGAATGCTGTGTAGGTTTAGTTTTTAACTCTCCCGCAGCGCTTAAGTATGGAATCAAAGTTAAATGACAAACTAAGGTATTTCCTTTGCCTAATTCCCATTGTAATTGTCTTACTGCTTCTATATATGGTAAGGATTCAATATCACCTACAGTTCCACCTAATTCCGTAATCACGATGTCAAATTCACCTGTTTCACCAAGTAAAAGCATTCTGTGCTTTATTTCATCCGTAATGTGAGGGATAACTTGAACTGTTTTACCTAAAAAAGCGCCTTCTCTTTCTTTATTGATAACCGTTTGATAAACTCTACCTGTTGTTACATTGTTTGCCTGACTAGTACGAATATTTAAGAAACGTTCGTAATGACCTAAGTCTAAATCAGTTTCAGCTCCATCATCAGTTACAAAGCATTCTCCATGTTCGTATGGATTAAGCGTTCCTGGGTCAACATTAATATATGGATCGAATTTTTGGATGGTAACCTTGTAGCCTCTCCCTTGTAAAAGCTTAGCTAACGAAGCTGCGAAGATTCCTTTTCCTAATGAAGAAGTAACGCCTCCGGTAACAAAAATATGCTTTGACATGGGTTTATGTAATTGGTAAGCCCAAAATTATACATATTTTTGACCAATGCTAATTTATTTAAGGTCAAATTAGCATTGAATTATTGTTTATAAATAAAATCATATGAAATTTCTTAATATTCTCTTCTTTATAATCTTTTCCCAAGTCTCTTATGCGCAATTATTAGACGGTAATAATGGAAATTTTAACAAAGGCGACACCCTTCGTGGAGCCTTGAGTCCTGAACGAAATTGTTTTGATGTAAGTTACTATGATTTGAATTTGGATATCAATTTCGAAGATCAATCTATCAGCGGGTATAATGATATACAGTATACGGTTCTGAATGATTTTAATCGACTCCAGTTAGATCTCTTCCTGAACATGGAAATTGATTCAATAGTCTATGATGGGGCGATTTTATCCTATGAGCGAAGTTATAATGCAATTTTTGTGGAATTTAATAAGGTGCAAAAAAAGGGAGAACAGGGCTTGGTCCGGGTTTATTATCATGGAAATCCTATTATTGGAGAAAATCCACCATGGGATGGAGGTTTCACTTGGCAAAAAGACAAAGAAGGGAATCCATGGTTAGGGGTAAGTTGCGAAGGAATTGGAGCAAGTTTGTGGTGGCCCAATAAAGATCATTTAAGTGATGAACCAGATAGCATGCGAGTGACTTGTGAAATTCCTAGTGCTTTAATGTTCGTGGGTAATGGTTTAAAAGAATCTGTAACAATTGATTCTGCGAATTTAAGGAAGGTGGTTTCCTGGAAAGTGTCATATCCCATAAACAACTATAACGTAAGCTTGAATATTGGGAATTATGTGAACTTTCAAGATACTTATAAAGCTGAAGATGGCGAAGAGCTAATTTTGGATTACTGGGTAATGCCTTATAATTTGGAAAAGGCGAAAGCACAATTCCAACAAGTATCTCCAATGTTAGGATGCTATGAAACGTATTTCGGTAAATTCCCGTTTTGGAAAGACAATTATAAGCTTGTGGAAACACCTTATTTAGGGATGGAGCATCAAACGGCCATTGCCTATGGAAACAACTACAAGACTGGCTATAATGGCTATGACTTCAGTCGCATTGGTCTAGACTTCGATTATATCATTATCCATGAAACGGGTCATGAGTATTGGGGCAATTTGATAAGTGCTCAAGACATTGCAGATATGTGGATTCATGAAGGGTTTTGCACCTATTCTGAAGCGCTTTATGTAGAGTGTATGTATGATTACCAAAAAGGACAAGATTACGTAAATGCGAAGAAGCCTTCTATTGGAAACAAACACCCTATGGCAGGAATCTATGACGTGAATGTAGAGGGAGATGGAGACATGTACAATAAAGGGATGTTGTTCTTGAATACACTCAGACATGTAGTTAATGATGATAAATTGTGGTTCGACTTATTAATGGAAATGACCACCGAAAAGTTCGCCTATCAAACGGTTAATGCGAATGATGTCATGTTCTATTTTAATAAAAAAACAGGATTGAATTTGACTCCAATATTTATGCAGTATGTGTTCTTTAAAGATATTCCATCGCTCTATTATAATTTAGAAAAGAAAAAAGGCAAGAAGTATACCTTAAAGTATAAATGGCAAACAGACGTGGCAGACTTCGGAATGCCAATTGAGCTTAAAATAGGCAATGAAGTGGTTCGTTTAGATGCAAGCAACGATTTGCAAGTTTATGATTTCGTTAATAAGAATAAAACTAAATTCTCTTTAGAGCAAAACAAGTTCTACATCAAAGTGAAGAAGTATTAGATTGAAGGTGTAAACTTAACTTGGGTTGTTTAGCTTATCATGGAATTCTGCCTTTTGTTGTATCAGCTTCTTAATAAAACTCCTGTTTTGATTCTTCTTTAGTTTAAATTTCATCACTTGTCCTTCTGCATGAATACTCAAGGTTTCGGTTTGATAAATGGCTAAACGATAATAGGGGATGCACCACACATGGTACCTTCTTCCATTATTCAAATGAATGATCATACCTTCAGGCCGAATTTCAATACTCCCGTAATTAGTTTCTTGAAAGTTGTTTAAAGCCTTTTTGAAAAAAGTGGAACAGGCCAATATCTGCATTTTCTCTGAACCTGTTCCTCCCATAAGAATCGTATCAAACATGGAAAATTCAGGACCAATTACTTGGTCAATTAGTTTCTTGTTGGCAGGAAGATGAGCGGTATGGTCTAAAAGCACAGGTATACAACAGTTTGCAGCTGCAAAAGTTTACTTCGCCTTTAAGGTTTTGATATATAAATCCTCCATTTTTTCTCTGGCCCAAGGCGTGGTCCGCAAAAACTTAAGCGCTGATTTATATCCCGGGTTATTCATAAATGCTCGGATATTAAATCGCTCCCCAATTTCTTCTAAGCCATGCTCATCAATAAGAAATTTAAGCATGTCGGCTAGCTTAACACCATGTAAAGGATTGTTTTTTTGAAAATTGTCTTCAGGCATTGGAATAAATTCTAAACTCAAATGTACTAACTTTGTAGGATGAATTTAGAGCAACTTATTAGTGAAGGGGTAGTTGGTGCAGTAAAAAGCTTATATGATGTTGATTTAACAACAGATAAGATAGCACTTAATGAGACTATTAAGGATTACAAAGGTGATCTTACGGTAGTTGTATTCCCTTTAACTAGACACAGTAAGTTGGGACCAGAACCAACAGGACAAGCAATAGGCGAAGTGCTAAAAAAGGCATTAGCTATTGTCAATGACTTTAATGTGGTTAAGGGCTTCTTGAATTTGGAGATTAATGATTCATTCTATCTAGATTTCTTTAAAAAATCTTGTATGGATTCGAATTATGGAGAAGGAAAAGGAGGGAGAAAGATAGTGCTAGAATACTGTGGACCTAACACGAATAAACCTTTGCATTTAGGCCATATTAGAAACATGTTGTTAGGGAATAGTACGGCCAATGTTTTGGAGTTTGCAGGGCACAAGGTGCATAAGGTGAATATTTACAACGATAGAGGAATTGCTATTTGTAAAAGCATGCTGGCTTGGCAGAAGTTTGGGAACGGAGATACTCCGGAGAGTACGAATACGAAAGGAGATCATTTCGTAGGGCAATTTTATGTGGAGTTTGACAAGCATTTGAAGAAAGAAGTAGCTGAATTAGTTGAAGGCGGAATGGCAAAAGACCAAGCGGAAAAAGAAGCGAGTCTATTGCATGAATCTCAAGCTATGTTGGTGAAATGGGAGCAAGGCGATAAAGAAGTTTTGGCTTTATGGGAGAGAATGAATGGCTGGTGTTATGATGGCTTTGAAAAGACCTTTGAAGCACTCGGTGTTGATTTTGAAAAGCATTACAAAGAGTCTGAATACTATTTACGTGGAAAAGAATTAGTAGAAGAAGGTTTGAAAAAAGACTATTTCTACAAAAAAGACGATGGCTCAGTTTGGGTAGATTTAGAAGATAAAGGCTTAGATCAGAAATTGCTGCTAAGAGGCGATGGAACATCCGTGTACATTACACAAGATATGGGAATAGCGGAAGCGCGCTATGAGGACTATAATTTTGATGAGTCTATCTATGTAGTGGCAAGCGAACAAGACTATCACTTTAAAGTGCTTCAATTGGTGCTAGAGAAAATGGGTAAGCCTTATGCTGAAGGTATTTATCATTTGAGTTACGGTTTGGTGAATTTGCCAGATGGCAGAATGAAGAGTCGCGAAGGAACGGTAGTAGATGCAGATGATTTGATTGAAGAGATGATTGCTACAGCTGAAGCGCATACCAAAGAACTAGGAAAAGTAGATGATTTTAGTTCAGAAGAAGCACAAAGCTTGTATAATGATTTAGCATTAGGGGCCTTGAAGTATTTTATTTTGAAGGTTAATCCTAAGCGTTCAGTTATTTTTAACCCAGAGGAATCTATCGATTTCCAAGGGAATACAGGACCGTTTATCCAATTTAACTATGTGCGAATTCAATCTTTATTGAGAAAGCAATCAGTAGGGGATATTGCTTTCAATACCATTGATCTGAATGCAGAAGAAAAAGAGCTAATCAAGGAATTGTATAAGTATCCAGCTATCATTCAATTGGCTGCAAAGAATTATGATGTAAGTGAAATTAGCAGTTATGCATTTTCTTTGGCAAAGAACTATAGTAAGTTCTATGCGAATACTGGGATCTTAGGAGATACCGAAGAAAACACGAAGTACTTTCGATTACAGTTATCGAAATGGACTGGGGAGGTTCTGCAATCGGCCTTTAAGCTCTTAGGTATTCAAATGCCTGAGAGAATGTAGCTTAATTTATTAAAGTTGTTTTACGGTATAAAAAAAGGGATGCATTTGCATCCCTTTTTTAGTAAATTATACGTTTTATCTTAAAATAACAATACCGCTAAAAAAGCTACTGCCATTAAGAATAACAAGAATCCAACAGCACCTAGTACGATACCTGCTATTGCCCATCCTTTATTAGATCCATTAAGACTTACTGCTCCTAAAATAATAGCAGACAAACACAATAGAAGTCCTAAATAACCTATAATTGGTAAGAATGCAAATGTCAAACCAACTATACCAAAAATTCCGGCTAAAAGTCCTAACAAACCTTTGTCAGCTGCAGCAGGACTTGCATCTGGATCAGGTGTTAGTTTGCTTTCCATTTTTAAAGACATTTTAGCTAGCATATTTTCGAATCTCTCCATACGCTGAATCTTTTTGTCTATTTTCTTTTCTTCTTTTGCAGAAGTCGCTGCCTCTTTCTTGGCAGTTAATAGGTTTTTTGACTCAGTGAAATTTCCTTTGATTTTTTCAATCATGTTCTCCTTAGAGTACTCTACTGGAGCATCACTTCCTGAAGCCGTTAAATCTTTACTTACAATGTATTGCTCGATTTGAGCTTTAACTTCTTCTTTCTTCTCTTTCTTAGAAAGCTTTTCTACTTCTACGGTTTGAGTAAGAATTGGGGTGTTGTCTTGTTTAGGAGATTTGTGTTTAACCATTCCTCTATTGTAGTGCTTCTTTCCAAAGCTGCTGGCAGAGCCAGTGTTCTTTGTATACGAACAACTGTTTAAGGACAAAGCAATAGCCATAATTAGCAATACACTTTGAATTTTTTGTACATGATTTTTCATAGATTCTAGGTTTTAATTTTGCGAAGTAATATGCTCCATAGCCAAAAGTAAAAAAAACTTTTTACAAAATATATTTTTTCTTTCCTCCCAAAAATAATAGGGCAAATGACTTATGTGCATAAAAAGAGGCAACAAGTGCCTCTTTTTATCAGTTTATTCAAATTATTTTGATACAGACTGTTTAAATATTCTCAAATTTCCAGTGTTTTTCGAAAGCTCGGAAACTATAACATAACCAGGCTCTGATTCTGAAATAATTAGAATGGATCGTTTTGAGTCAAATTCTACATCTGTAGATTCATCCTTGTTCGCCGCTTTCTTAGAGAATGGCATATATCTTAAATCAGTATTTTGGGCAGAACTTGTACTTACGTTAAGCATACCAAACCCTATTCTGCGCCCTCCTATGGCAATTTTTTGATTAGTTAATGATCCATCGTCATCCAATTTAACATAATCTCTATAATAAGCAATAACGTTTCCTTCTGCATCTTTACCAGAGAATGCATAAGGTAAACTTCCCGTTTGCTTTAACGCCTGAGAAATTTTTGGTCCTCCTGCGAAACTAGTAGGAATGTAAATGTGTGTTCTTGCTTTGTTCACTGAATAGAAATCAACTAACTCACCATCATCTTTAAATGAAAAAACTACTAAATCTTCAATGCTCACTTTAGTTTCAGCATCAGGATCATTGTTTAACATGCTTAACACTTTTCCCATGGTACCAATGGTATAAATTTCACCAATAACTTTAAATTCTTTTTTACCTTCATCATATAGGATATCTTCAAATACTACTTTTGGCTTACCCATTGTAATACTGTTTTTAGAATCTTTTAAGAATCTTTGTAATTCACCTGTCCAAGCTTGTGAAGTATTTGCTAACTCTGTACCATCAGCTGAAAGGTGTACAAAGAAGATGCCATCAGAATTTGGACCCTTCACTTTGTCCCCATCAAAGTACATGCCTGCTACAGCGATATTCCCACCATCTGTAATTGTAATCTCTGTTGGGTAAAGTGTCTTATCACCTAGGTTTAAATCGAAAGTCCAAAGCTCTTTTCCAGTTTTGTTGTCAAAAGCAGTGATGTCAACATCGTATTTTTTAGACATCTTAGAGTTTGCCCCATACTTGAGTAATACCATTTTTTTCTCGTCGCTAATTGCATCCATTACAACAGCGTATCCTTTGTTTGGGAAGTAATCTGAAGACCAGATAGTTTTAAGCATGTTGTCATAACGAGTTAAATGGAAACCAAACTTTGGCTCCTTGTCAGGAACAACTCCCAAGAATCCGTCGGTACCAGAAGGGTAATAGCTAGGAAACATATCCTCAATAACTAAAAATCTTGTTTTGATTCCATCTTCGGTTATATCTGCGATGATCTCACCTTGATTGTCTAATGAAAGTGCTCTAACGTTGTTTCTTTTCTTATCATAAAATACTAAAAGATTGTTTTCTGCGTGAGCAGTTTCATCAATCAAGAAACTTTTTTTCTCTAATTCTATCTTAGTATTTGCAATTTCGTTCAACTGGTAATCCCACATATAAAACTTAAACAATTTCATGCCTTTGCTACTTTTCTCATCAACGATGAATAGCGAATGACCTTTTCCTTCCATATTCCCAACACCTCTGAATTTCTTCATTTTCGTGGAAACGTTCTCAATAACTAAATCCTGAGCAATTGCAGGAAAAGCTAGACTTGCTATGAATAATAGTGCTAATAATTTTGCTTTCATTGTAATAGTTTTAATTAAATAATAGGATTTTGTAATGACATCTAATTTACAGCTAATAATAAGTCAATAAAATTTTAATTTGTTAATTCCATGGCCTTAGCCATGCCTAGGTGGATATAATTCTCTATAGCAATAATTGCCTCATTCATATAAGACGAGAGTTCTTCCTGCTCCTTGGCTGACCAATTACCGAGCACATAGTCTATTTGCTTGCCTCGGCTAAAATCGTTTCCAATACCAAATCGCAGTCTGTTATATTGTGGATTGCCTAAGACCAACTCAATGTTTTTGAGTCCATTATGTCCGCCAGCGGAACCTTTTGTTTTTAGTCTTACCTTCCCGAATGGGAGGTCCTTATCGTCTACTAAAACGATAACTCGATCAATGTCGATCTTCAGCTCTTGCATCCAATAACGCAATGCATTGCCGCTAAGATTCATGTAAGTACTTGGTTTAATAAGATGTACTTTTTTATTCTTGAGTCGGAACTGAGTGTAAAAAGCAAGGCGCTTCAATTCAAATGAAACGCCCTTCTCTTTTGCCATCTCATCAGCTATTTTAAAGCCAATGTTATGTCTTGTATTTTCGTATTCAATTCCAATGTTGCCTAAGGCTACAATTAAATACTTCATAAGATTTTGAATTATTCTGCAGCAGCTTCGCCATCAGCACCTTCTTCGCCTTCAGCACCTTCTGCAGCACCTTCTTCGCCTTCAGCACCTTCTGCAGCACCTGCGGCAGCACTTCTCATGGCTCTAGGGATAACAACTTGTGCGATTGGGTTTCCTAATGGGTTCATGATCTCAAGATCTGTCTTCAAATCTCTAACCTTAACTGATTTACCTATGGTAAGGTTAGTTATGTCAACCTCAATATCCGTAACTAAGTTTTCAGGAGCAGTTTTTACGATAAGCTTTCTTAAGTTAAGTTCTAGTTTACCACCTTCTTTTACTCCTTCAGCAAATCCAGTTAATTTTACTGGAATCAAAACTTTTACCTTTTTCCCTTTTACTAATTCTTGGAAATCCAAGTGTAAAGCTTGATCCGTAACAGGATCGAAGTCTGAATCTTTTAAAATAGCTTTATGAGTATTTCCATTAACCGTAATTTGAGCAACAACGAATTTATCCGTGTATACTACATGTTTTACTTGTTTAGGAGTTACTGAGAAATGGACATTTTCCTTTCCTCCGTACAATACACATGGTATCATACCTGTTGATCTTAGGGCTTTAGTTGCCTTTTTACCCATTTCTGTACGCGCTTGCGCATCAATTGCAATAGTGTTCATAATTGTTTAAACTGATTGTGTTATAAAAAGTGAATTTATAGATTTATGCTCGTGTGTATTTCTAATTGCTCGCGCAAATAGTTGTGACACAGTAAGCACCTTGATCTTCTTACTTTTTTGCTTAAGGGGAATGGTATCCGTAACAATAAGTTCTGATAATACGGAAGACTCTAAACGCTCATAAGCAGGTCCTGATAAAACAGCATGCGTGCAAATTGCACGAACACTGGCTGCACCTCTCTCCATGATGATTTCGGCTGCCTTACATAAGGTGCCTGCTGTATCAACAAGGTCATCTACAAGAATTACATTTTTTCCGGTTACATCTCCAATTAAAATCATTTCAGCTACTTCGTTCGCCTTTTTTCTATGCTTATCACATATTACAAAGTCAGTATCAAAATGATGAGAGTAAATTCTTGTTCTTTTTGTAGATCCTACATCGGGTGATGCAAATATTAAATTATCTAATTTATTTTTCTCTAAATAGGGAATGAATATAGCCGTTGAATTTAAGTGATCTACAGGGATATCGAAAAACCCTTGTATTTGACCAGCGTGTAAATCCATTGTCATAACTCTATCCACACCAGAAGCTACCAAAAGATTGGCAACTAATTTGGCACCTATTGCCACTCTTGGTTTATCCTTTCTATCCTGTCTTGCAAAACCAAAATATGGAATAACAGCAGTGATGTACTCAGCTGAGGCTCTTTTTCCCGCATCAACCATCATCAGCAATTCCAATAAGTTTTCTGCTGGAGGAATGGTTGATTGTATGATGAACATATAGTTGCCTCTAACCGAATCGTTAATAACCGGTTGAAATTCCCCATCACTGAAGTATTGCATCTCAACATTGGCTAAAGCCTCCCCATAAAAATCAGCTATTTTCACAGCCAAATCTCTGGTGTTGTTTCCGCTTAATAATTTTACTTCCACGTGATTCATGTAAACTTTAGTTTATAGGGTGCAAATGTAAGTTTATTTTATGTGAAAAGAAAAGGTTTGAGTGTTTTTATTTAGGTCGATTAGACATGGAAACCGCGACCTTCTTCCCTTATCTCCTTTCATTGTATCTAGTTCAAAGAATTGAAGTATTCTTTTACCCGAGATATTTGCTTTTCTTTCTCATCAGTATTTAACCAACTTGCTCTAAAAGCATTGACAGCTAACTGCATTAATTGCCCCTTATTTAGATCTAAAGCTTTAGCAGTTTCATAATAATTTTCATTCATGTACCCACCAAAATATGCGGGGTCATCTGAATGGATAGTCACCAATATGCCTTTATCTAGCATTCGGGCAATAGGGTGGTCCTCCATTTTTTGAATGACTTTAAGTGCTATATTACTCAGTGGACATAAAGTCAATGGAATATTCTCATCTATCAATTTTTTGACTAAAACGTCATCCGTTAAACAACGGTTTCCATGATCTATTCTTACCACATTTAAAAGATTTAGTGCTTCCCAGATATAGTCTGATGGACCTTCTTCCCCTGCATGAGCTACTAATTTATAACCGTGCTGAGCAGAGGTTTCAAACACCTTGATAAACTTGCTTGGAGGGTTGCCTAGCTCAGAGGAATCTAAGCCTACCCCATCTATCCAATCCTTATATGGCAAAGACGATTCAAGAGTTTTGAATGCTTCTTCCTCGCTCAAATGTCGCAAGTAAGACATGATTAGTTTGAAGGAAATATTTAATTCTTTTTTAGCTCTTTCTAGCGCTTTGTAAATTCCCTTAATAACTACATCAAATTCAATTCCTCTATCTGTATGCGTTTGTGGGTCAAAAAAGATTTCTACATGCATTACGTTTTGACTGTGCACTTTACTTAAGTATGCCCAAGTTAAGTCGTAAAAATCTTGCTCATGAATCAGTACTTGCGCACCAGTGTAGTAGATGTCCAGAAATTCTTGCAAATTATTAAACTTATAGGCCTTCTTCAGGGATTCGATTGAGTCGTAGTCCAAAGTGATATTGTTCCTTTTGGCTATTTCGAACATAAGTTCTGGTTCAAAACTGCCTTCTATGTGTAAGTGTAGTTCCGCTTTAGGAATGCCTTGGATAATTTTTAATAATTGAGATGATTCCATAGGGGTGTAGTGTTTAGTGTTCGAAATGAGGGGTGTCGCCAAAAGTACTACTTAATCTAGTAGTCATCAGTTGACTAAAGTCAACTGATGACTATGCCGGGCTTAGCTTATATGGACAGGCTTCTCGCCCAATAGCTGCTTCAAATTTAAAAAGCCTAGTTGAAGATTAATCAGCTAGGCTTTTACCTGTGTTGTCCCACCAGGGCTCGAACCTGGACTCTTCTGTACCAAAAACAGACGTGTTGCCAGTTACACCATGGGACAAAATCGGAGTGCAAATTTAAATGATTTTTTTAAAAACAAACAAACTTTTATTCTATTCTTTTTCATTTTTATCTTGAAAGTCTAAAGACTTCACATTGAAAAAGCTTAGAACCTGCTTGATTTTAATTTTTAAGTTCTCTTTTAAGGTAGTGGCTACCCTCTTTCCAAGCGCATCGTCGGGCTTGCTCAAAAAACGAGAATCTTCATATTTCACACCTTCTTCCATGGGAGTAAAGAAGTAAGCATAATATGATTTTCGATATTCGCCATCAGGAAAGTTGATCTTTTCATAACCATGTGGAGAATCAGCGTCGGTTAAAAAGATAACTGCAGTATTTAAAGTAGGGGGATATTTTACCGCCATCGTCTTCATATCCTTATTCCAAATTTCTATTTCTCCTTTGTATTCAGGCTTCCAATCTTTATTCATGTACACCAATAAATTAACTCTTCTCCAAAGCTTCTTTTTGATATTTACATTCACATCAATATGCACATCCAAGAAACTGCCTTTTCCGCCTTGGTGAATACCTTGTCCCAAAGAATCAGTATTCGTAAACAAGCCATCAATACCCGTTAAAGTTGACATGAAATCACTAATTCCTTCAGTGATCATTGAATCTCTCAATTGACCAAATGCAGGATGCCATCTTTCAAAATGGTAATCCTCTCGTTTGTTTTCATTCAAACTTTTTCGAACCACCTTAAGGGTGTCAAACTTGGGGAAATTATCATGCAAAGTTGTAGCAAACTCTTCTTCAAAAAAGTTTTCCAAAACTATGTGCTTACAAGGTTGAGCACTTCTAAATTGTTCAGCTAGCTTCGCTAAATTCTCCTTGTCAGTGTATTTTTTATTGATGAACTCTAGTCCCATTCTATCTATATTTTATGCATTTTACGCATGAACCAATGAAATAATTTTGGAAACAAGAATTCAAATTTAGGCATTAAAACTTCTAAACCTCCAACATAAGACTGTCTTTTTTTACGCGATATCTTCTTCAAAATCTGCCGAGCACATTGCCCTGCATCCATTCCTTTTTCTTGAGCCACGCTATCTTGAGCATGCACTTCTCCTTGACCTGTTAAGGACTTTTTAGTAATGTCTGTTTTAATAAAACCAGGTGAAACCAAAGACACATCAATGCCCAGTTTTTCTATATCATAGCGCAGACTATTGTAGTAGCCATTAATAGCATGCTTACTTGCACAATAAGGGCCCACTGCAGGGAGGCCAATCTCGCCAAGAATGCTGCTTATCGCAACTACATGTCCCGCTTTGTTTTCAATGAAGTGTGGGAGAAGTGCTTTAGTGAAATTAATAGGGGCAAAATAATTCACTTCCATTACCCGACGTTCAACTTCTTCATTAGTTTCTTGCACTAAAGATTTTTGAGCAATACCCGCATTATTAATAAGAATATCTACCTTTTTAAATTTGGCAAGAATCTGTTTAACTGCGTTTTCAAAATTTGGGCGACTAGATAAATCGAGAGGAAGAATAAGGGTTTTATCTGGCGATAAGTTTAAAGAATCCACAAGGGCGTGCATCTTATCTTCACTTCGCGCGCATAGCACAATTTGCGCTCCTTCTTGGCCTAGAAGCCTCACAAGTTCAGCTCCAATCCCTGAGGATGCACCCGTTATAATGACCGTTTTGTTTTGGTAATAACTACTCATTTCGTCCCTTTGCCACAAAAGTAAGGAATATTCATGTTAGTATTTGTTAAAGAAATCTCCTATAGATTGCGTAATTTTTTATCTTTGGGCGGTTTACCAGCTATATAAGTATGAAAGGATTTGATTTTTATAAAAAGGCCAACATCATCGTTGGATGGGCAGTTTTTGCTTTTGCATTATTGACTTACACCGCAACGATGGAAAAATCCGGAAGTTTTTGGGATTGCGGGGAGTTTATTCCTGTAGCATCTAAGCTGCAAATTGCACACCCTCCAGGAGCTCCATTTTTTAGTATTGTAGGTCGTGTATTAACCATCTTTGCAGCGCCTGATACGCCTCAAGCAGCAATCATGATTAATTTTCTTTCTGCTTTATCTACCGCATTTGTATCCTTATTCTGTTTCTGGATAATTACTGCAGTAGCTGGAAAGCTGCTCATGAAGGAAGAAGGCGATTACCATACGGCTAATATCTTGGCAGTATTAGGAGCAGGTATTGTAGGAGCTTTAGCCAGTACTTTTGCTGACTCCATTTGGTTCTCCGCAATTGAAGGTGAGGTATATGCCTTGTCTATTTTCTTCATGACATTCGTAGTATGGGCAGCACTTAAATGGGAAGAAGATGATAGTCCTAATCATGATAAATGGTTAGTGCTTATTGCTTTTATGATCGGTTTATCTACTGGTGTTCACTTGCTTAGTTTATTGGCATTACCATTCGTAGGTATCATTATTTTCTACAAGAAATTTAAATTCTCTTGGATCGGTTTACTCGCTTCATTTATCCTCTCTTTTGGAGTAGTTGTCTTTGTAATGGAAGGAGTTATCGTAGGTATACCAAGCATCCTTACCAAATTTGAATTGTTATTCGTGAATGGATTCGGAATGGGATTCAATACAGGAGTGTTTGTTGGAATTTTTACAATTGTAGCGGCATTATTAGCAATTCTTTTTTACTCGCACAAACGTAAAAAGTACTACCTGAATCTAGTTACAATTAGTTTTCTAGTCCTACTAATTGGTTACTCTTCATACATGATAGTACCTATTAGAGCAATTGCGAATCCGCCTATTAATATGAATAAGCCTACAGATGTATTCTCTATGCTTTCGTATTTGAAAAGAGAGCAGTATGGCGAGCGTCCTTTGTTAAGCGGTCCTGACTATACCGCAGAAATGGCCATGGTTCAAAATGGTGGAGATATCGCTGCAGTTAATGACGGTAGAACAATCTATGTGAAGGATGAAGAGTCTGGAACGTATAAAAGTTTTGGTAAGAAGCAGGAATATGAATATGCTGCCGAGTCAAAAATGTTCTTCCCTCGTTTAGGTGTTCTAGGCGATAATGGAAAAAAAGATGCGTATCGATCTTGGATTAATCCGCCTTACGGCGTCTTCGATAAAGAAGAACGTAAAATGATTACTCAATTTGGGCCGAATGAGTTGAAAAAGGCCGATCAGTATGTGGCGCAATTAAACGGAGCTAATGAGTCTAAATTTGGCAACCGACGTTACCGAGTAAAAGATATTATTACCTGGGGAGATAATATTACTTACTTCTTTGAGTACCAATTGGGATACATGTATATGAGGTATTTCATGTGGAATTTCTCTGGACGTCAAAATGATATTCAAGGTACCTATGCAAACTCTGAAGGAGGATGGATAGTAGGAATAGATGCAGTGGATGATTTTATCGGCACTTTATGGGGTAACCCAGAATGGCAACAAACTGACCTATCTCCAAACCGAGCAGGTAACTATGCTAGAAATAAGTTCTATGCCATCCCATTTATCTTGGGAATCATAGGAATCGTCTTCTTGTATAGAAACGATTGGAAGAAAGCATTCGCTATCTCTGTCTTGTTCTTTACAACAGGTTTAATCTTCAATATTTATGGTAATCACCCGCCAATAGAACCAAGGGAAAGAGATTACGTAATCGCTGGTTCCTTATTTGCCTATGCCTTCTTTATTGGTCTTTCAGTAATTGCCATGTACAAAGGCTTAAAGGATAAGATTAATCCAAATATAGCCGTAGCTATTGCTTTTGGAATTGCATTCATCGGACCAGCATTAATGGGTTTCAATGGTTGGGATGATCACAACAGAAATGACCGTTCTACAGCTATCGATTTTGCATCAAACTATTTAAATTCATGCGACCCGAACGCGATTATATTTACTCAGGGAGATAATGATACTTACCCATTGTGGTATGCACAAGAAGTTGAAGGTATTCGAACAGATGTGAGAGTAATAAACTTAAGCTTATTAGGAGTGGATTGGTATATTAACCAATTGCGTTATAAAATGAATGATGCAGATCCTATCAAAATGACTTTTACGCCGAATATGCTAAGAGCTGGAAATAGAGATATGGTGCAGTATATGCAAAATCCGAATTTGGATAAAACCAAGTATTATAATGCCTCTCAAATTATGGATTTCATCTCTAAAGATGACCCAAAATTTGCTTCAGTAAATAAAGTAGCTTATTACTTGCCAACTAAGAAGCTTTCTTTTCCTATAAATAAGAGTACAGCGGCCAGTATTGGTTTAATGGAAGAAAATGATTCTACTTCATTATCTGCTATTACCCTAGACGTTAAAAAGAACTCTTTATATAAGTACGACTTATTGACTTTAGATATTGTAGCAAATAACATTAACGAACGACCTATCTATTTTGCAGTTTCTGTAAGCCCAAGTTCATTCATGGGATTCCAAAAGTATTTTGAGCAAAATGGCTTAACATACAGAGTGGTGCCTAGAGTGAATAAGAGTGGTCAGCCTACTCAATCTCCGGTGAATATCGAAAGCATGTACGACAATGTAATGAACAAATTCAAATGGGGTAAACTGGATTCAAATCCTAAAGTTTATGTGGATGAGAATATTAGCCGTATGACCTTAAACCTTGTAAGTAATTTTGTTCGTTTAGCAGGACAGTTAGCTGCAAGTGGAGATAATGAAAGAGCGGTTGAAGTACTAGATAAATGCTTGGTTTCTTTACCAAAAGAAAAAGTAGCTTACAACTTCTTCCATGCGGAAATTCCAAAGATTTATTTGGCAGCGGGTGAAGATGAAAAGGCGAAAGAAGTAGCTCAAAGCATCTTAGCATCAGCTAAAGCAGAATTAGATTATTATGTGATTGTTTACAATAACAAAATTGAAAGAGTCAAGAAGTACAACCCTTCTTTATTGCCTCAATACCAGGCAGGTCGGTTTTCACAAAATAGATCGGTAATGGAACAATTGTACTTACTCCAACAAATGTCTAATGCTTATGGTCAATCATCTGATGATACTGAATTTACCGCTGAATTATCAGAAACATTAGCTACTTATACGGAAGCCTTAAAAAAGATTTAATATACCTAATGAGAAACTTAATTAGATCAATTATTCGAAAAATGGGATTGTATTCAACTGCAGTTACCCTCGAGAACAAATTGGGAAACTACTTGAATAAAGGAAAGCGTATTACCATGTACAGCGACTTTATTAAAAAGGGAGATTTAGTTTTTGACATAGGAGCCAATGAAGGGAATAGAACAGATATCTTTTTATCTCTTGGAGCTAAAGTAGTAGCAGTGGAACCTCAGGCAGAATGTATTGCCAAATTGGAAGCTAAATTTGCTAACAAAATTGAATTGATTAAAAAAGGCCTTGATGAACAAGAAGGTAAGAAGTTGTTATACAAGTCAGATTCAAGTTTAATTTCTTCATTCAACAAGGACTACATCGACTCTGTAAAAGATGACCGTTTTAAAGGAGCCAACTGGGAACCAGCAGGCGAATTGGAAATGACTACGATTGATAAATTAATTGATAAGTACGGAATTCCAGATTTTTGTAAAATTGATGTGGAAGGATTCGAACAACAAGTATTAAAAGGTTTATCAAGACCGTTGAAAGCCTTAAGCTATGAATTTGTAGTGCCTGAAAATAGATCTAACGCTATGGAGTGCTTGGATTTATTGATGAAACAAGGCGATATAGAATGCAATTTCTCTTATGGAGAATCTATGGACTTAGCATTATCTGCTTGGAAGAGCGGGAAAGACATGTTAGCTTATGTGCAAACCAAAGAATTTGAATCTTACTCATACGGGGACATCTACGTGAGATTTATCGAAGAGATAGGTTAACGGTATTCACTCAATTATGTCGCCAACAGGCATTATAGTCTGTTATTCTAAAATTCTTTCTACAACTAAACAAAAAAGCCTTTATTCAATAATGAATAAAGGCTTAATGTACCCCGGGCGGGACTTGAACCCGCACGACCTTGCGATCACAAGATTTTAAGTCTTGCGTGTCTACCAATTCCACCACCAGGGTAGGTAGTTCTTATCCTATATTCCCGATAACTATCGAGAAGGGTAGAAGGATTTAAAAAGAAAGAAGATTACTTAGTAATCTTCTTTCCAAAATGAGCGGGAGACGAGATTCGAACTCGCGACCCCAACCTTGGCAAGGTTGTGCTCTACCAGCTGAGCTACTCTCGCTTATTGTTTTGAACAGTCCCATTATTTTCAAATGGAATGCAAATATAAGTATAAAGTTAGAATTATAACACTTATCCTGTAAAATTATTTCACACCCAGCACTCCTAAAAGACCTCTTTCAATCTCCTTGAAAACAGTTCTTCCAATTTGACGAACTACCGTGTTTTTAGTAATCTTTTCAACAGTTTCAACTTCCTTTTTCTTTCTTGCTGTTGTTTTCTTTACTTTCTCTTGCTCTTTTTTAGACCTTTGCTTGTTCTTCCTTAAGCTAGGCTTGAGCTTCTTCCTCTTACGCTTTAGTAATCTTACCAATTAAGATTTCATAGGCACTCTTGCTATCAATCTCCACATTATACTTTTCGCTTAAAGTAGAATTTTGAACGATATCGTTTATCTCCTTTTTAGTCAATATATCCATTCTTGTTTCTGGAGCTCTCATCAAAGTAGCCGCTAAAGGAGTTGGAATTCCTTTTTCATTTAAGGAAGTAACTAATGCTTCTCCAATTCCTAAGGAGGTTAACACCTCATCTGTTTTGTAAAATTCAGAAATAGGATAATTCTGAGCAGTTTGTTTAATCTCTTTAAGGTCTTGGGCAGTAAATGCTCTTAAGCATGCTGGATCTTTAAACCTAAGTAACTTAATACTGCATTTGGAACATCAGTTGGGTTTTGTGTAATGAAGTAGATCCCCACTCCCTTAGAACGAATTAATTTAATGATAAGCTCTATTTGTCTTGTAATGCTTTTGAAGCACTGCTAAACTGCCAATAGATCAAACTTATAAATAATCGACTTCATTATGGACGTGGATCGTATCCTGGCCTATTGTTTTTTGCCAAGAAATGACACTAAATCTACTTAGCTTTTGGTAGTACACTTCTTTCTCATAACTGAATAGAAAGTTGTGGCCCTGAAGAGATGCTTTAAGCGATCCATTACTATACACTTGTAGCCATTTCACTTTTAACTTAGGCTTGTTTGTTGTGTAATTAACCACCTCTATATTCTCTTGAGTAACAGGATCTAAAATCCAAAAAGTATCCGTTTGATATTCATCTTGATAGATAACTTTGTTAATATTGGCTTGCTTGAATAGACTGGCTAACTCCTTAAAACTGGTACTATCTACTTTTATGCTATCAACGCGCTCAGCAACGCCATTAAGAACAAGATGCTTATTAAGGTGACTGACTTGTTCAGCTAAATAACTGATCTCTTCTTGAATGAATGAATCCGTGTCATAATACACACTTGGTATTGTTTCATTTTCTGGCTCACAGGATGAAAGTAAAGCTAGAATAGCTATAACAAGCCAAAAATAGATGTTCCATTTACAATAATACATTCCCAGTCATTTCTGCAGGTATTTGAATGCCCATTAGTTTCAATATAGTGGGAGCAATATCACCTAGTTTACCATCCTTAATTGCCTTAAAATCTTCCTTGCTAATTAGGAATAAGGGGACCAAGTTTTTAGTGTGAGACGTATGTGGAGTGCCATCAAGATTAATCATGATGTCTGCATTGCCATGGTCAGCGGTAAGTAATACGGTGTAGTCTAAAGACAAGGCTTTATTTACTACTTCTTCAACACAAGAATCTACGGTTTCAGCTGCTTTAACGGCTGCTTCAAAAATGCCCGTATGTCCAACCATGTCAGTATTTGCAAAGTTTAAACACATAAAGTCAGGACTATTAGAATCTAAAAATTGAGTGGCTTTATCTTTTAACTCATATGCGCTCATTTCAGGTTGCATATCATAAGTGGCAACTTTCGGGGAGCTAACCATTATTCGATCTTCTCCTTCAAATTTGTCTTCTCTTCCTCCTGAAAAGAAAAAACTTACATGAGGATACTTCTCCGTTTCTGCAATTCGCAATTGTGCCTTCCCTTCCTCAGAAAGGATTTCTCCTAATGTATTCCTTAAATTATCTTTCTCAAAAATGACATGTACCTTTTTAAAATGATCGGCATACCTAGTCATGGTGGTATAATGAATATTTAAAGCGTGCATATTAAATTCATGCATGTCGTTTTGCGTCAATACTTCAGTAATCTCTCTACATCGATCGGTTCTAAAATTAAAGCAAATAACGGCGTCGTCATCTTCAATTACACCCTTAGCTACCTGCTGTGAATCAACGATTGATATAGCTTTGATAAACTCATCCGTAGCACCATTTTTGTACGACGCTTCAATAGCTTCAATGGGGTCAGTAAAATGAACCCCTTCACCATGAGTGAGTAAATGATAGGCTTCACTTATTCGCTCCCATCGCTTATCGCGATCCATCGCATAATAGCGACCAATGATACTTGCAATTTCACAGTTTGTATTAGAAAGTTGCTTTTGAAGTTCAGTGATAAAGCCTTTACCCGACTCTGGAGCACAATCTCTGCCATCCATAAAGCAATGAACGAAAATCTTCTCGATGCCATATTCATTAGCATACTTACATAAGGCAATTAAATGATTAAGGTGTGAATGAACCCCTCCATCCGAAACAAGTCCCATTAAATGAAGAGCCTTTCCGGAATTTTTGGCATAACTGAAAGCTGATTGAACTTTTTCATTGTGAGCCAATTCACCACTTTCTATAGATTTGTTTACACGTTGTAATTCTTGGTATACAATTCGTCCAGCACCTAAATTCATGTGCCCTACCTCACTATTTCCCATTTGCCCAACAGGCAAACCTACCGCTTCACCAAAGGTTGTTAGCAAGCTATTGGGGTACTTTTGATACAAACTATCTATAAAAGGAGTGCGCGCTTTTGCCAAAGCACTTCGCTCAGGGTCAAGTTCTTTTCCCCATCCATCCATGATAATTAGAGCTATTTTTCTATATTTGTTGGTAAGATTCAAAATCGGTTTTGTGTTGCCCTCGAAATTAAGACTTTTTTAAGTAATTGTATATTAATTGGCACAATTTTGGCTATACACAAGTAGAATATAAATAGGAGTAACAATGAAAGCTTTACTACATTTAAAAACAATTTTCTTAACTCTTATGCTGGGTGCAACACTTATATTGTCTGCTCAAAGCTTTACGAGCATAGGGAATGCAATGAAAAATGGCAATTCTAGTGAATTGGCCAAATACTTCGACGGAAATGTTGAGTTGACTATCTTGAATACCGAGGCGGTATATAGTAAGAGTCAAGCTGAAATGGTGGTTAAGAACTTTTTCAATAGTCATAGCCCAAATGCTTACAAAGTGGTACATAATGGAGACTCTGGAAGCGGAGCTAAATACCAAATTGGTGAATTAAAGACTTCAACGGGTACTTATAGAACCTATGTTTATGCAAAGAATAAGGGTGGTACTATGTTAGTTCAAGAAATCAGAATAGAAAAAAATTAGGCTGAAAAGCTATAGGTTTTGTAAATTGGTCCCGAATTCCAAATGTATTGGATCGGGACTTTTTTTATTATGACAATAGATGAATTTATAGACTTAGCCTTGCAAGAAGACTTGCAAGATCCTAAACACCAAATCCCTTTCGGGGATCACTCCACACTTTCCACAGTTAAATCTGGAAGCTCACAAAGGGCAAGAGCCTTAATTAAACAAGATGGTATAATTGCTGGAATAGCGCTTTCACAGCAAATATTTCGTAAAATTGATCCCCAGTTATCTTTTGAGATGAATGGCTATGAAGACGGCGATAAGGTGGAGTATGGAGATGAAATTTTTTATCTAGAAGGCAACCCTCAAAGTATATTAACTGGCGAACGTTTAGCCCTCAACTTTATGCAACGTATGAGCGGAATAGCTACATTAAGCAGAATGTACGTAGATGAAGTAGCAGGCACAGGTGTGAAGGTTTTAGACACACGAAAGACCACACCTAATCTACGCTATTTTGAAAAATGGGCGGTACAAATTGGTGGAGCAAAAAATCATCGCTTTGGGCTATATGATATGATTATGATTAAAGATAATCATGTTGATTTTGCTGGGGGAATCGAAAAAGCCATTGATGCAGCGAATAGTTATTTGCAAAAAAACAATTTCAGTGTCCCCATTGAAATAGAAACAAGAAGCCTTGAAGAGGTTCAACGAGTGGTTAAGCATGGTGGAGTGCAACGCGTGATGTTAGACAATTTTACAGTTAAGGAAGTTTATGATGCGGTAGAATTTGTAGACAAACGTCTTGAAACGGAAGTTTCTGGTGGAATAAATTTAGAAACTATTCGAGCTTATGCAGAAGCCAAACCCGATTACATTTCTGTGGGAGCCTTAACTCATTCATATACTAGCTTAGACATTAGTTTGAAAGCATTGATATAAGATCTTTGAAAAAACATATACAATTTATTGTCAATCCCATTGCAGGGGGTATTAAGAAAGCAAGTCTGCCGCAAATCATTGAGGCTAACTTGGATCTTGAGCAATATACCTACACTATATCCTATACTGAACGTGCAGGACACGCTACTTTAATTGCTCAAGAAGCAGTTGGCAATGCCATAGATATTGTAGTAGCCGTAGGAGGAGATGGGTCTATTAATGAAATAGCCAAGGTGATAGTAAATACATCTGTAGTTTTAGCGATCATTCCTTTAGGATCAGGAAACGCATTAGCATATCATCTAGAACTTCCAGTTAAGAAAATAAAGAAAGCAATAAACATTATTAATACGGGTAAGCAAATCCAAATAGATACGCTTAAAACTAACAAAGGAGAGGTTATTTGTTTCGCTGGAATTGGCCTAGAAGCTGTTGCCGCAAGAACCTATAGACATTTGGGTAGAAGAGGGTTCATTGCTTATGTCTGGGCAGCTATTTTAAGCATCTTTTTTAAGTTTAAACCTCATAGGGTTCAATTTGAAGTTGATGGAGTAAAAAGAGAAGAAGAAGTATACATGTTTACGGTTTACAACGCTCGCTTTTTAGGTTATAAAATTGCCAAGGTTGAGCAAGTGTCCTTGGTCGATGGACTTATGCATATTGTTGTCATTAAAACCTTTGCCATGTGGAAACTATTATGGATTGCGATTTTAGAAGTGGTGGGTAAAGTACATTTAGCAAAAGAAACGGAAATCATTGAAGCGAAAAAACTAAAAATCCATCTTCCAAAAAAGGCACATGCCCAACTAGACGGAGATTCCTTTATCACTAGCTCAGCTTTTGAAATGGAGGTAAATCCATTATCTTTAAGTATACTAGTACCGAACACATTAAAAGACTATTAAAATCACATTCATGGCTAAGAAAATGAGACTGGAGGATTTAAAAGGATTAGCATATTCAACAGATCCAGATAATATTCCTGATGAAGATATAGAAGAGGTTCCTGCACTAGAACTCAGTGATCAAAAGCTTTATGTAAGTTTAGATAAGAAGCAGCGAGGCGGTAAAAAAGTTACATTAATTGAAGGCTTTCAAGGTCATGAAGAGGATATCAATCAATTGGGTAAAGCGTTAAAGAAAATGTGTGGGGCAGGAGGTGCTGTCAAGAATGGTGAAATAATTATTCAAGGAGATTTCAGAGATAAAGTAGTCGTATTTCTCCAAAAAGAAGGCTATCAAGTAAAACGTAAAGGGGGGTAATTTACTTCTCATCGGCACGTCATCTCGACGATAGGAGAGATCCTCCATCTAGCTAAAATGCTAATATTTTAGCTTACACCAGAATAATTTTCATTACTGAATACTGAACACTCCGCCTTTGCGTCTTAGTGTTCCGATAGCTATCGGAATTGCGCGAAACAAATGTTTCTAATCCGCCCAAACTTTCAATCCTTCCGTACAATTCGTGCAAATATCGATGCTCTTTCTATTTTTTACCAACTGACCCCTAAAGGCTTTATAATTCTCATTTTCCCAAATACTTCGAAAAGTATGTGTCTGCAAATTGCCCATAGCATACTTGGCATCTTTATCAAAGCAACAAGGAACGATGTTGCCATCCCATGTGACCACACAACTATGCCATAACTTCCAACACTTGTTTTCTAGCTTGTTTTTAATACTGTACGTTCCATTTGAATGTCGTTTGTATCTAGAATATTCATCTAGGCTAGGGATTAACTCACTCCCTTGTTTGTAGTCGTATATCTGCGCAGTTTTTAATTTCACTTCATCAACGCCCAGTTCTTCACCAAGTTTAAAAATTTCTGGAATTTCGTGTTCGTTGGGTTTAACAACAAGAAACTGAATAATAATATGTGGGGTAGAACTATTTAACTCCTTCTTCGCGGCAACCAAATTCTTGGTTCCTTCAATAACTCTGCTCAATTTACCTCCAATTCGGTAGCTTTCGTAGGTTTCTTGTGTGGCACCGTCAATGGATATTAAAATTCGATCTAGACCACTTTCCACCGTTTCTTTAGCTTTTTTCGGACTTAAAAAATGGGCATTCGTTGAGGTAACCGTATAAATATTTTGATCACTCGCCGCCTTCACTAAGTCTAAAAATTTAGGATGAAGGTAGGGTTCGCCTTGAAAGTAGAAGTATAGATAAAGTAGATTGTTGTGTGTTTCTTGGAGGAATTTATGATAAAAATCCATTTCCAAAGTGCCTGTATCTCTAGTAAAAGATTTTAAGCCACTAGGACATTCAGGACAACCTAAGTTGCATGAGGTTGTAGGCTCAATGCTTATGTTAAAAGGCATCCCCCATTGAATAACCTTTCCCAAAGAAGAAGAAACATAGAATGACGCTATGACTTTAGCCGCGTTCCAAATTTTTCTGAAACTAAGCTTAGTAATAAAATTAATTGTATCTCTTCCGTATATCACAAGTGCAAAGTAAATGCATTTATCCCAATTCCTAGAACGAATCAGTATTCTAGAAAGGACCGACCTTCAATTAAATTTATTGAGTAGTAAAATATGGCCTTAGTATGACCGTGTAGCGGACAACTTGTTGGAAGATCACACGGCCGCACTTAGGTGTTATGAAGCTTCGAGCTTAAGTTAATTTAAAGTTGATTATTCCTGCATGCCGGCGGGCAGGTTGTTTTGTTTTTTTATCAAGGAAAAAATGAAAGAATCATCCTTTGAAAAAGAATTTAAGTCTCAAAATCCCGTTTTCGGGATGGTCTCCTGTCTAATAGTGAAGCGGTATAATTTCTATAAATATTGTTAAGTACTCCTTAAATAGAACGAATTATATAACTTTGCAAAGCATGTCCGTAAAGGTTCAAAATTTATCTAAACATTATGGTAGCCAAAAGGCTGTAGACCAAATTTCATTTGAAATTCCAAATGGCCAAGTAGTTGGTTTCCTTGGACCAAATGGAGCGGGGAAGTCCACTACGATGAAGATGATTACTGGTTTCCTTGAACCGAATAATGGTTTTATTGAAGTCTGTGGCATTCCAGTGCTTGAACAAGCTATGTTAAGCAAACAGAAAATCGGATACCTTCCAGAAAACAACCCTTTGTATTACGATATGTACATCAAAGAATATCTAGCTTTTGTGGCTAATGTATATGGCGTTAAGAAGATAGGGGCTAGGGTATCTGAAATGATTGATATGACGGGTCTTGGACGGGAGCAACACAAAAAAATACAACAGTTATCAAAAGGGTATAAACAACGGGTAGGGCTTGCTCAAGCGATGATCCATAATCCAGATGTTTTAATTTTAGACGAGCCAACTTCTGGCTTAGATCCTAATCAACTAGAGGATATTCGCTCATTAATCGTTAATCTTGGAAAAGAGAAAACGGTTATCCTTTCTACACATATTATGCAGGAAGTGGAAGCTATGTGCGAGCGGGTTATCATATTGAATAAAGGAAAAATTGCGGCAGATAATATAGTAGAACAACTAAAGTTGGGAAATAAGAGGACCCATATAGTTCGCCTTAAAGTAAAAGGCAAGTCGGCGAAAAATCTACAACTCGATCATGTGAGTTTTAAAGATGTTCAAGGAGAATTCATTATTGCACATTCAGCAAGTGTAGATAAGCTATCTGAAGCAATTTTTAAATACTGTGTACAGAATAACTTAACACTTCAACATTTGGCGGAAGAACAAGATTCGCTGGAGGATGTGTTTAAACAATTGACGAAATAGATGTGGACGATATTTAAAAAAGAAATGAATCAGTTCTTTAGCTCCTTGGTGGGCTATATCGCTATTGGGATATTCCTAGTGCTTAGCGCGCTGTTTACTTTTGTTTTTCCAACTACTTCTGTTTTAGATGCCGGCTTTGCAAGCTTGGATACCTTTTTTAGTAATGCACCTTTATTCTTTCTTTTCCTCATTCCAGCCATCACTATGAGGATGTTTGCCGAAGAGTTTAATACTGGAACGATTGAATTGTTGATTACGCGGCCATTAAAACTATCCGCTATTATAGGGGGTAAATTCTTTGCTGCATTAATGATTGTGGTGTTCTCTGTTCTACCAACTATTGTCTACTATTTCAGTATAAGTAAGCTGGCTGCGCCAATAGGTAATGTGGATACAGGTGGAATAATAGGTTCTTATTTTGGATTGATTCTATTGGGCGCATCGTTTGTAGCTTTAGGTACATTTAGTTCGGCCATTACAAATAACCAAATCATTGCATTTTTAGTAGGGGTATTGCTCTGTTTCTCTTTCTATATGGGACTTGATTTCCTTTCTAAACTGCCATTTTTTGTAGGACGTTTCGATTACTTTATTGAGCATTTAGGCATCAATTCGCACTACCTTTCTATGAGTAAAGGCGTGATTGATACGAGAGATTTACTGTATTTTATCACCTTGATAGTTGTGTTTTTATTGTTAACTAAAACGGTATTAACCAAGAGGAAGTAATCCATGAAATTCTTCAAAGAAAATATAAATACCTTCCTAATCATCGCTATACTATTAGTGATGAACCTCGTAGGTTCTTTCTTTTTTACTCGATTTGATTTAACAGAGGAAAAGAGATATTCCATATCATCGCCAACAAAGGACTTTTTAAAAAACCTAGATGACGTTGTTACGGTAAGGGTATACTTAACGGGTAATTTACCCGCGGGAATGAAGGAGCTTGAAAAGAGCATCGAATCTACTTTAAATGAATTTAAAGCCTATGCTGGGAAGCAACTAGAATATGAGTTTGTTGATTTGAACCAATATGATCAAAAAGTTCAAGAGGAAGAAGGCAAAATTCTAATGAGTAAAGGCTTAGACCCAATAAGCCTTACCGTAGTGGAAGGTGGAGAGCAAACCCAAAGAGTTATGTTTCCTGGAGCTATTGTTTCTTACAAAGGAAGAATGGTTAGCACCAATCTCTTAGAGAATAAAGTGGGTTATGACCAATACCAAATACTGAATAACTCAATGGTTCTAGTAGAATACAAACTGGCAAATGCTATTCAGAAATTACAACAAACGCACCCGCCGGTGATCGCCTTTAGTAATGGACATGGTGAAGTCAGTCAAGATCAATTGGGTGAGGTAATTAAAGATTTACAAACCGAGCAATTTGCAGTATCGACGATCAATGTTGGAGTGGGTTATGCCATAGATGAGTTAGTGGACGTTTTAGTATTTGCAAAACCAACTAAGCCATTTTCAGAGAAGGAGAAATTTAAGATTGATCAATACTTGATGAGAGGGGGGAAGGTCATATGGTTGTTAGACCAGATGGTCGTTGATATGGATAGCCTGCAGGGTAAAGACTTCTATTTAGCCAAAGCAAGAGATTTGAATATTGACGATATGCTCTTTCAATATGGTGTCCGTATTAATGACGACTTAGTCCTTGATCTTCAGAACACTAAACTGGAAGTCCAAACAGGTGTGGCTAACAATCAGCCGCAAATGCAATGGTTCAACTGGCCCTATTTTAATTTAATGCTGGGGAATGATGCTCACCCGGTGTCTAGAAACTTAGCACCTATATCGGGTCAATTTTCAAGTACAATCGATACCATTAAAAATTCGGCCATTAAAAAGGAAATCCTACTAAGTACTTCCGCTTATAGTAAAGCCGTTTTTGCTCCAGCAAGGGTGTATATAGGAATAGTTAAGGAGTCTACGGACCCTAATTTGTTTAAGCAGAAAGACCTGCCAACAGCAGTAGCTTTATCTGGAGAATTCCCTTCAATTTTTAGAAACAGAGCTTTTACGGGTGCTTATACTGAAATGATCGATACCATTGAAGAGCTAAAGTTCAGAGAGAGCAGTGAGCCAGGAGCAAAGATGATTGTAATTGCCGATGGAGATTTGATTACTAATGACCAAAGAAAGGGGAAACAGCTTCCTGTAGGTTATGCGGTTTATGGGAACAATAATGATGCTATGGTGTTTGATAATAAGCCTTTCTTCTTGAATAGCATTGAGTATTTGATTGATGAGAATAATCTAATTGAAACAAGAAATAAAGTAGTTAAACTTCGACAATTAGATGCGACTAAGGTGAAGGAAAATAAGAGTTTTGTTCAGCTTAATACGATGATTTCACCATTGCTTATTTTAGCCTTTTTCGGACTAGTCTACACCTTTTTACGTAGAAGAAAATTTGCCTCTAAATGAAAAATACTTTAATTTATCTTGGAATTTTCTTAGCTCTTTTAGCTTTAAGTGTGTTCTTGATTTTTAATAATCAAGAACCAAATGAAGAGGAACAGCGGTCCTTTCAAACTCCTGAAATTCAAGAACTGACTAAGGTTAAATTGAAGGATCGGCAAGGGAATGTTATGCTACTTAGCTTAAAGGATGGAGATTGGGTAATTAATGAAAAATTTCTGGTAAATAAAGTAACACTCAATGATTTGTTTTATGCACTTGAGCACATGGAATCGGCGTATCCAGCGCCATCGGTAGCTATTGATAATGTGCTTACACAAATGATCGGAAATTCAACCAAAGTTAGTTTATATAAGAACGGGAAAGAACAGCCATTTAAGGTCTTTAACGTAGGTGGCCCCAATCATGAGCAGAACGGTTGTTATATGATAATGGAGGTGAATGGGAAGCCTGCGGACCGACCTTATGTTGTGAAATTACCGGGCTTTTCGGGCTATATCACTTATCGGTTTTCGGCAATCCAAAATTTTTGGATTGGCACACAGTTTACGAAATTACTAGCTGAAGAGATTAAGAGTATATCGCTAAGCTTTTTTCAAGAAGATAAGGATCAATCATTTGTTTTAGATCAGGACAAGAGTGGCTATTTTATGCAACAAGGAGAGCAACGGTTTAATCAGGAATCGCTTAATATGGATATGCTTGATGGTTTATATAGCGCCTTTATGGATTTGAGCTTTGAACGATATATCGACAGTATTCCTATGCAGGATAGTGTGATGAAGAACATGCATTATGCTGATTTAAAACTTCAATTAACTGAAGGACAGGAGCGTAAGATAAGCTTATACTTCAAACCCTATCCAGAACAAGAAAATCTACCATTAGATGAAAATGGAAATCCTTTAACTATTGATGCTTCTAAATTGTATGCCTTCGATCATGCTAGTCAATCGTTTTTCACTGCCCAATATTTCACCTTTGGCAAGCTCTTCGTGAAAGCCAATCAATTCAAGAAGTAGAAAAGCGTCTTCATATTAAGTTAGACAAATAAGAAAAAGTAAAAAAAAGAAGATAATACTTAGCTTTGTAGTTATATTTGTAATGAATTAAATCAAAAATTTTACTATGCGTTTTGTTGTATCTACTACTCAATTACTTAAGAAACTTCAACTAATCAGTGGAGTTATCAGTTCAAATACCGTTCTTCCTATTCTTGAAGATTTTCTTTTTGACATAAAAGATGGTAAAATAAAAGTGTTCGCCACGGATTTGGAGACTTCAATGAGTACAGAGTTAGAAGCAGAATCTAAAGAGACTGGGAGAATTGCTATTCCTGCTAAGATTCTTTTAGATACGCTAAAGACATTACCAGAACAGCCTTTGACTTTTTCTTTTGATGAAAAGACTTTTGGAATTGAAATCAGCTCTTCAACAGGTAAGTATAAATTAGCTGGAGAGAATCCGGAAGATTTTCCAAAAATCCCTACAGCAGATGATGCTTCTGAAGTTCTGATTCCTTCTGAGATTCTAGGGAGAGCAATTACGCAAACTTTATTCGCAGTTAGTAATGATGAATTGCGTCCTGCAATGACAGGAGTGTATTTTCAGTTGCAACCTGACGGAATGACTTTCGTATCAACAGATGCCTCTAAATTAGTGAAGTTCAAAAGAAGTGATGTGGTTTCGAAAGAAGCAGCTTCTTTTATTGTGCCTAAAAAGGCTCTTCAATTATTGAAAGGAAGTTTACCTACAGAAGATACTCAAGTGCAAGTTAATTACAATTCATCTAATGCATTCTTTTTATTCAACGATACACATTTGATTTGTCGTTTGGTGGATGCAAAGTATCCTGACTATAGTGCGGTAATACCAGTTGATAATGATAATCTACTTACAGTAAATAGAATTGACTTTTTGAATACACTTAAAAGAGTAAGTATATTCTCAAATAAAACGACTTACCAATGTGTGCTTAATATTTCTGGAACGGAGCTAAAAGTTTCTTCTCAGGATTTAGATTTTAGTAACGAGGCTTTTGAAAGATTAAATTGTACGTATGACGGCGATGATTTGGAGATTGCTTTTAACGCACGTTTCTTAATTGAAATGTTGGGAGTTTTGGAAACAGAAGAAATTAAAATTGAACTTTCTTCACCTACTAGAGCAGGTATTTTGGTGCCAGGTCAAGTAGAAGAAGGAGAGCAGTTGTTAATGCTGGTAATGCCAGTAATGTTAAATCACTAGTATGATGCAGAAATATATATTGTTAGGAATTTTTACTTTGCTTGTTTTTGGTGTAGGATTGCAATCTTGCAACAAACATACCTGTCCTACTTATGCCTCAAGCAGCCCAAGCAAAGGGGTTAAAAAGAAAATTAAAAAGAGTCGAGCAGCTTACTCTAAAAAAGATCAGAAATCTAAATCCAAAAAAGGAAAAGCCGTTCAAGGCTTGGATGGATAAAATAAGAAAATGGGGTTCGGAATCTTTCAAAGGTTGCGAACCCTATTTTTTAATCCCTAAACACTACTTTTTGTGTGAATACTTGGTTGTCCTTATCATAGATTCTAAGAATATAACTTCCCCTTTCAAAATTTGATATAGGCAATTTAATTTGCTTCTTGTCAAGCATGTCCACGGTGCTCATCAATGAGCCAATTATATTATATAACTCAACACGCCTAATTTGTTGAGATTCATTATTGATAGTTAGAATATGCTTAGCAGGGTTTGGGTAGATAGCATCATTAACTGTTTGAATAGACGAAATTCCCGTGCTAAAGTCGAGCTTAGCGCTTTGTTTAGACTGCAGCACATTCTTGCTAGATTCTTGAAGAATAACGCTTGTAGTGACTTCTGATGGCGTCCATTCAGCATCCATCTTCGTTCCAAAAGTAAAAACTAGTTCATTACCATACGTAGGTAAAGAAATCGAGGCATTCGATAAGTATTTTCTAAACACATCATGATGCACGTTTTCTCCATTCACCGCATTAAAGTTTAATACTTTCTCATTGATAAGGACGATTAAATTTGCTGAACTAAGCCCTGTAGGGGCAACGGTACTTAATGTAACTTGTGCATACATGGAATCGGAACTTGCTTGAAATTGAACGATGTCAATTTGGAATGGGGTAGTTTCTGCTTGAGCCGCATTCATTTGAGTGAAGTTAACCAAGCTTACAATAGCTGGAAGAACAGTCCCGTTTAAAACGGCTTTTGGGGTACTCCCATATACCTGGTAAAAATTGGTGCGTTCATCATTTTCTACAATATTATGTTGATTGAGCGGGCACCCTGCATAAGGTGAACTTGGATGGTAGGCTACATGAACGACTTCAGGATAATTTGCTATGATATTATAGAAACTAGGATTTCTACTCGCACAAATACTGCAATAAGTGTTGGTGAAATGCTCAACTAATATTTGCTTTTGTACCTCTTGGGCACTTAATAATGTTGAACTGATTAAAATTAATAGGAAGAGTAAGTTTCTTTTCATCACGCTTTGTTTTATGCAAACCCAGGGGGCTCATGTTTATAAACGTAAAACTAGGCAATTGGGTTTCTTAAACTTGAAATCTACTTATTTTCCACTTTCAAGAATTCCATCAGAACTGATAACTCGGAAGGTTGTTCTTCTGTTTTTCTGATGCTCTTCTTCATCGCAGGTGACCCCGTTCGCACAACGATTAATGAGCTTACTTTCGCCGTATCCCTTTGCACTTAGTTGAGCGCTTGGCACCCCCTTCGTAATGAAATAGTCCACTACGGACTGCGCTCTTCGTTGACTGAGGTCTTTATTGTATTTGTCACTACCCCTGCTATCTGTGTGAGAACCAATTTCAATAGTTAAGTCTTTGTTCTCATCGAAGAATGAAACAAGCTGGTCTAGGATAGGTAAGGATTCTTGTCTCAAAGTGGCCTTGTCATAATCGTAATAGATATTTTGAATGACAATCTCTTTCTCTGGAAAGATCTTCTCTAGTTCTACTTCCTTGAATAGGGTAATCAATAAACTATCTGGACTTCTTAAGCCTTTTGTACTGAAGCTTATGCTTTTGTTAAAATAGTCGGGTTTAGAAACCAATAACTTGTAATCTGTTTCAGCCTCCAACATAAATAATAATTTTCCATCAGCAGGGCTAATACTTTCTTGCCCTTTCATTATCACGATAGCTCCTGCTAAAGCTTGGCTTTCTAAAATTTTGCTTTCACTGTCATTCGGGTCGGCAAATGTTTTTTCAAGAACTAACAACTCAAGTGCATATTGGTTGATGAAAAGTTTTTCATATAAATACAGATCATCGCTTCCCTTTCCACCTTTTCTTGTTGAGCTAAATACAGCCTTTTCTAATACAAAATCGCTGTCCCCTTTTTTAGGCTCTTTTAAGAAAGAAAAACTAAAATCATCAGCCCCAGAATTAATGGGGTGAGGCAATATCTCTGAAGGAGCAAAAGCAAATTTATCAGGGCCCGCTTTAAATATATCTAAGCCACCATAACCCTGTTTGCCATTGGAAGAATAGTACAGATTGCCACTTCTGTCTGTAGTTGGAAACAATTCGTCTTTATCTGTATTTATAGAGAATCCCGCGTTGTATGGCTGGCTCCAAGAAGAACCTTCTTTTAACATAAAGTAGATGTCATTTCCACCGTAACCAAAATTAGCATCACTGGAAAAATACAATCGCTCGCCATCGGCACTCAAATGAGGCTGTCCAATATTAACAGAGTCTGAAAAGATGCTTATTAGTTCAGGCTCATACCATAAATCACCATCTGCTTCTGTTTTGTAAATACGACAAAAACTATTTCCCAATTCGAGATAGTCGCAACGCGTAAAATACATGGTTTCGAAATTTCTCGAGAAGGTAGCGACACCCTCTGCTAACTCGGTATTAATCTGTGGTCCGAAAGGAATGATTGCACCCCAACTATCTCCCCGTGGTTCAGCCATAAATAAATCTGAACTTTTAGAATGGTCCCATGGTTGGGTTAAATCTCCTATGCTAGAGCTTCTGGAACTCGTAAAAACAAGGAAGCCTTTCTTATATGGTCGGGCAGCATAATCTGAAGAAGTGGAATTAATATTTTCGAGGTTTTCAATGCGGATGTTGCTTTGGGCTTCTTTATAATCCACCATTTCCTCGCAGTACTTCAAATGAGCGGAGGTGTTAAAGAAATCATTGCTGAGTGCTTTATATTGCTCAAGATTTTCAAGGGCATCTTCATAATTCTCATTGTGCTTTTGCGCCAAGGCTAAATCAAAAAGATATTGCGGATTTTTATCTAGCTCAACAATTTCTTGAAGTGCTTCTACCTGCCTCTCAGGCGAATTCATTTCATTATATGCTTGAGCTAAAAGTTGAAGCTTCTCAATTTTTTTAAAAAGGTCCCCTTCATTGGCTATTTCTTTCTTCAATAAAGAAGTGGCTAGCACATATTTTTTTTGTTCAAATGCTTGATTTCCATTGTTTAAGGCAACAGAACCTGTTTTGCAAGAGGCGAGTAAAAATATAAGAAGAGAAATTGAAAAGATGCTTTTCATCTAAGCAAAGATAGTATGAATTTGAGAAGAATTATTCTTCTTTAAGTAAAATTTCACCTTGATAAGCAATAGGCACATTGAAAGATATTCCTTTCACTTCAAATTGAGCACTACCTTCTAATTCTAATGTTACTTTTTGATTAGTGTATGCGTTTACAGCAGATTCTAACAAGCCCATCGGGTTGTCTTTAAACATTCTTGTGGGGTTGAAGGAAACAGCTAAAGGAATGGAGAAGTTGTCCTTCTTAGCAATCTCTGTTTGCCTAGTCTGACTAACATGACCCACTAATGTTTCATTGGCATAAACGTCAAGTTCGATGCTATTCATGAATATGGAAACGGAGTTTGGGTTGTATACCACGGCGTCTGCTTCAATATTAACTTTTGTAGCACTTAAATCTCTAACTACAATATTTTCTACTTTTTGAAACTTGGGTTCAATGGCATCGGTATTGCAAGACCCTAACAAAAGAAGAATGAATAAGGATAATAAAGATTTTTTCATGCTGCGAATTTACGAAAAGTAGATTAGGGTAAGCGCTTTTTTAAACCAGTTTTTTTGGCAATTAAGTTGATGTTGTGATGAAAAAGCTCTTCCCCTAGAGTCGATAGCCTTTGGGTCTTTGTTTCTTCCACCCATTCGATTTCAAAATCTTCAAACAAGCCTTCAATTTCCGCTCGACTAACTAAGCATAGATGATTCCAGCTATGTTCGGTTCCAAAGAAGTTTCCCGCAAATCTGCCTCCATTTAAAATATTAGATTGGATCTTGTGAATCACTTCTTTAAAATGGGATTTTGGGCAAAAAGCTAGCGCAAAGCCTGCATGAACCAAATGGACCTTGTGCCATTTCACTTCTTCAAAAGAAGCAAGTTGAAAATCCACGTTAGGGACCTCTTTAAATTCCTTGTTAAAAAACAATTGTGCCTTAACTTCATTGTCTACAGCGGTAACTTTCCATCCTTGCTCTAAGAGCAAACGAACATCATTGCATGCTCCGGAACCTAAATCAAAGGCCATTCCTTTAACTCCTTCTTTCTTAAATGAATTTAGCGCTTTGAGGAGAGTTTCACGTGCAGGCTTCCCGCTAGTTTTAGTATAATAAAGTTTCCAATTATCTTGATTTCGCATAAGAACGGATTAACTAAACCGAATCGCTCTAATCGCTTCAATTTTATTCACTAGCATCGCAGGTAGAAGCAGAAATAGTGCGCCCGTTATTAAGGTGAAAAGATTCAAAAACAACAGCCAAGACCATTCAAGTTTTACCGGGGCATAGTTGATGTAATAGGAGTCTTCTGGTAACTTGATTATATGTGTGGCATCCTGCAACATGCATAAGCCAATACCGGCAAGATTTCCTATTATTAGACCAAAGCCAATGATAAATACACCATTCCAAATAAAAATATTTCGAACTTGCTTATTACTACTTCCTAATGCTTTAAGTATGCCAATCATTTGAGTCCGCTCTAGGATGAGGATGAGTAATGAGGTAATCATGTTTACAGCGGCAACCAATAGCATAACTACTAAAATTACGATCTCATTGGTGTTTTGAAGCGATAACCAATTAAAAATATCTGGTTTAAATTCTTTAATAGTTTGCGCATACAAATCATTATCTATGCTGTAAAATATATCCTCCCCAAGCTTATCTAACGGTTCCTTTTGCATCTCGAATGCTTCCTCTTCTTGCAAGAAAATGGCAGCCAGTTTTTTCGCATACACTTTCAATTTGGCTTCATACAAATGATCATCATCAACAAACAATTCAAAGCCACCAACTTCATCTTCTTCCCATCCATTTAGGTTTTGAATGACCGCGATATCAATCCATGCATATTGCTTGTCAAATTCTTCAAGGCCAGAATTGTAGATGCCGCTAACTGCAAAACTCCGTTTACGCACTTTCGCATCGTCTTCGAAGAAACTGATCAGAAGCTTATCCCCCAGACCCACTTGCAGCCGCTTAGCGCTTATAGAGGAAATGAGAATCCCTTTATTATTTTTATCCTCATCTAAAGGAAACAGCTGTCCTTCTTTAATGTAATTAACAAAAGGGCTCGTTTTAAAATCTGCTCCTATACCTTTGAGAATAATGCCTTCAAAATCATCTTTAGTGTGGATGATGCCAGCTTTTAATGCCACAGATTGAATGTGATTAACTCCTTCATAATTTGAAGGATACCTATAGATATCACTTTCTTTTGAAACGGGTACTTGGTCTAAAGATTCGGCAGCTGCAAAAGGAGTAATGATAACATGTGCCCAAAATCCATAGACTTTTTGACTAATTGTTTGCTGAAACCCACTTATGAGTGCAGTGGCAATTATCATTACGGCCATGCTTAGTGCAACGGCAGCAATAGATATTTTAAGAATAAATCTTGAAAATGCCTGGTGCTGGTTGAAAGCGATTTTTTTAACTATAAAAAGCGGAAATTTCATAAGCTTAATAAGTGCATAATTAATAGCTTTTATTAATAAAAAGAAACATAAAGCAAGTATTTTTGGTAACAGAATGAAACAGTTGATTTATTTATATAGTTTTCTCCTGGTTTGGGGATGGGGTTTAATGGCTTGTTCAGCTCAAGAAAGTTTGAACGAAAATGAACCTGTTAGAGCAGTTATTGAGGCAAACCCGCCGCTTATAATGGGTGCAGAAGTTTTAATAGGGCAATTAGAAAATTTGGCAGGTTTGAATTTGGGTCTCTTGATTAATCAAACCTCAATGATCAGTGATATTCATATAGTGGATGCATTGATAGCTAACGATGTTCTCGTAGATAGAATTTTCGCTCCTGAGCATGGTTTTCGAGGGCAAGCGGATGCAGGGGAAAAAGTAAGTGATGGACTAGATAGTAAAACGAAACTGCCTATTATCTCGCTTTATGGGAGTCATAAGAAACCGACTCCAGAAGATTTAAACGGCTTGGATGTAGTTATTTTTGATATCCAAGATGTTGGAGCTCGATTCTATACCTATATTTCAACCTTACATTACCTAATGGAAGCATGTGCGGAAAACAAGGTTAAGGTAATTGTGCTAGATAGGCCTAACCCGAATGGAGATGTTGTGGATGGTCAGGTCTTAGATATGAACTACTCATCTTTTGTAGGGAAACACCCTATTCCTGTTTTACATGGAATGACCGTGGGAGAATATGCACAAATGATTAATGGTGAGAAATGGTTAAAAGGGGGTGTTACTTGTGATTTGCAAGTAATCCATTGTATAAACTATACACATAAAGATAGTTATAGCTTACCTGTGAAACCATCTCCTAACCTTCCTGATAATCGAGCAATTAAATGCTATCCATCGACTTGTTTTTTTGAAGGAACAGTGATTAGTGAAGGGCGTGGTACAGACCTTCCATTTCAGGTTTTTGGTGCACCGAATATAGAGCCCAGTTTAACAACTTATTCCTATACGCCAAAAAGTAAAGCAGGAGCGAAGTATCCTAAATTTGAGAATGAAAGATGCTTAGGTTTTAATATTAGCACTGTTCCTAATGATTTTGAGGAACAAAAAGGAGTAAATTTGAATTACATTATAAGCATCTACAACATGTATCCCAATAAAGGAGAATTCTTCTTGAGTAATGGCTTTTTTGATAAATTGGCAGGGGGGAGTGAATTAAGAAAGGATATTATTGCTGGGAAATCAGCAGAAGAAATTAAGGCGTCATGGCAAGAAGGTCTAGATGCGTTTAAATTAACAAGAAGTAAATATTTACTTTATCCAGATTTTGAATAAAGTGCAAAAGAGGTTTTTATGAGTGTTGAAAATTTAGTGTATATATTGATAGGAGCAAATGTTCTTTTTTCATGGCAAGCGTTTAGTAAGCGAAGTTTGTTTGAAAAGTATAAGTTTAGAATTGGAAGTATTCTCTCTGGAAAGGAATACATTCGAATGGTTAGTAGTGCATTCTTACATGTTGATATGACGCATTTACTTGTAAACATGATTGCGCTCTATTCTTTTGGAGTGGCTATGTCATACTCAATTAGTACGGTTCAGTTTGCTTTACTCTATACAGTGAGCTTGCTTGCGGGTAATTTACTGGCTTTATTTTTTAATAAAACTAATTATGCTTATAGTGCAGTTGGAGCTAGTGGTGCTGTGAGCGGGGTTGTATTTGCAAGTGTACTTTTCTATCCAGATGGAAATGTGCTGCTGTTTTTTATTATTCCAATGAAGACCTGGATCTTCGGAATATTGTATCTCTTGTATTCTGTTTATGGTATGAACAAACAGAATGATAATATCGGTCATGAAGCTCACCTAGGTGGCGCAGTCGCTGGTGTGCTTTTGGCCCTAGCTTTTGATCCAGGTTTAGCAGTGAAGAATTGGTGGTTAACGGCCGCATTGCTAATCATCCCATTGATAATATTTTTTGTTAAACCAAAGGGGGGCAATAAAGGTTATCAGTTTACAATTTTGAATGACGATAAAGTTAAACGAACAAAACGAAGTGTAGATGATTTGTATTACAACAAAGAATTCGAAAGAGAAAAAGAGCTTAACACCTTGTTAGATCGTGTTAATGAATTTGGAATTGAAAGCTTGAGTCAGATAGAAAAAAACCGTCTTCAAGAATTGTCTAAATAAGAAAAATGGCTAAAATCCTTTTTACCAATATCAAAGAGCTTGTTCAAGTAAGAGAACATTTAACTGGTCCTGTTAAAGGAAGTGAAATGGCGAAGCTCCCAAGTATAAAGCATGCTTGGTTGTTAATAGATCAAGATCGAATTGAGGATTACGGCGAGATGTCAAGCTGTCCTCAAGGAGAATATGAGATAATTGATGTGAAGGGTAAAATGATTCTACCTACTTGGGTAGATGCTCATACGCATATAGTCTTTGCTGAAAGCAGGGAAGAAGAATTTGTAATGAAGATTCAAGGGAAGAGCTATGAAGAGATTGCTGCTGCAGGTGGAGGTATCTTGAATTCTGCAAGAAAACTAAATAAGGCTTCTGAAGATGAACTATATGAAAGCGCCTCAGCTCGGTTAACTAAATTGATTCGACTAGGAACAGGTGGCATTGAGATAAAAAGTGGATACGGTTTATCGAAGGAAAGTGAGTTAAAGATGCTGCGGGTAATTGCCAAACTTAAGGCAAATTTCAATATTCCTATTAAGGCAAATCTGTTAGCTGCTCATGCTATACCTGAAGAATACAAAACAAATAGAACGGATTATATTGATTTAATAATCAACGAGATCTTACCGGAAGTTGTGAAAAATGACCTGGCTGATTTTATCGATGTCTTTTGTGAGAAAGGTTTCTTTACTGTGGAGGAGACCGATCGAATTTTGACTGCTGGAGTAGCAGCTGGTCTTCGAGCAAAAATTCATGCGAATCAACTAGCTGTTAGTGGAGGGGTGCAAGTTGGTGTAAAGCATAATGCAATATCTGTAGATCACCTAGAGCAGATAGGTGATGAAGAGATAGCTGTTTTAAAATCATCTTCAACCATCCCCGTTGCTTTGCCATCTTGTTCTTTTTACTTGGGAATACCTTTTGCCCCAGTAAGGGAAATGATGAATGCTGATTTACCTGTAGCTATAGCATCAGATTATAATCCAGGTAGTACGCCAAGCGGTAATATGAATTTTTTAGTGAGTTTAAGCTGTATAAAAATGAAAATGCTTCCTGAGGAAGCCATAAATGCAGCAACTATTAATGCAGCGCATGCTATGGGTGTTCAGGATGAAATAGGTAGTATTAGTAAAGGTTTGTTAGCTAGTTTTATAGTTACTAGTGAAATCCCATCCCTTCATTACTTAGCGTATAGCTTTGGTGAAAACTGTATTGATGAAGTTTGGATTGCAGGTGAAAAATTTACCGCTTAGTAGGTATACTTAGGATGCTATCCATCTGCACCCTTTGGGAGTAAAGCGAATAAGTGTCATGGGTCTACTGTAAGCACTACGCAAGTGGTAGAATTGAAAAATCTCGCTAGACTACTTTTACCTTTAAGTACTGGAGAGAATTGAGCAAAACTTAAAGTAATTAGTGATAGAAACAAAAGAGTGAAATAGCTTTTTAATGTACTTGTCATAGCTTCAGTATCTTACATCTAAGAGCTTTTTGTTTCATTTACTTCAGATTAACTGGCAATGTCGGCTATTTTTTTATTGGATAATAAGGATATCGTTCTTTTAATTCTATTTTTGTTCAGCACTATGATTCAGGCTTTTTTTATACTATTCTACGTATTGGTCTTAGGCTTTTGTATTTACAAATTGCCGCTCTTTCATTTGAGAAAAATATCTAAGACGAAGGTTCTAGGCTTGTTCCTTCTTAAAGTATTAGCTGGCTTGTCATATGTGTTCATTTCAAAGCATGTGATTGAAGCAGGAGATCTCGTCCATTTCTATAATGATAGCCAAATTGTGTATGAACACCTTTTACGAGGAGATCTATGGACATACTTACAGTTGACATTTGGTTTAAACAATGTGGCTATAACTGAAAATATTGCATCAAGCGTGGATGCTATGGGTTATTGGTTTAATACGTCTCTTTATATGATGGTGAGGTTTAATGCGGCTGTGAGCGTGTTGACATTTGGAGTGGGAATTTATGCAAACTCGATTTTTTTCGCTTTTATCTCTTTCTGGGGAGCTATTCTTTTCGCTCGCTTGTTTGAGGATAAGTTAGATGCTGAGCCCGTGGCATTATATGCCATGTTCCTTATGCCTAGTTTGTGGTATTGGACTTCTGGCATGCACAAGGAAACGTTGAGCGTGTTTTTGCTTGCGGCCATTCTCTTAAGTCTTTTAGATATAGCCGTCAAGAAAAGAGTTCTAGGTATTCTACTTGCATTGATGGCATTTGTCTTGTTGTTCTATACCAGATTTTTTATTGCTATGATGCTAATTCCTTCTTTACTTGCGTATTTCGTTACAAGATGGAAAAAGGAGTGGTCTCCGTTATTGGTGTTTCTGGCCTTATTTGTAATTTTACTAAGTTGCACGTACATAGTTCCTAAGTTGTCAGGGTCGCCTAATCTAGTAGATGCTGTTATGAGTAAAAAGAGCTTGTATGAGGCTTTGGATAATGGGAGTACGGTTATTCACTTAGGTGAGTATGAGCGCAGTTACTGGGGAATCGCAAAAGTTGTTCCGCAAGCTTTGTTTAATACGATGGTTCGCCCACATTTTTTGGATGTCAAGTCATTTTTCTTAGCCTTGGCAAGTCTAGAAAGTTTAATAATTACCATACTTTTTGTTGTGGCCTTGTTTTACATTAAAAACTGCAGGCAAGAAGAAAAGTCTATTATTTACCTGTGCATGAGTTTTGCATTGAGCTATCTCATCTTAACAGGTTTGATTGTTCCTAATCTTGGGGCTATTTTAAGATATCGAAGCGTTGCTCTTTTCTTTTTAGTGCCTTGCTTATTCTACCTGGTAAGTAGGAAGAATGAATTGAAAAATTAAAAATTATTTCACTTTTTAGTTAAAATGCTTGTTTTGTTAATAAATAAGTTAAAAATTTTATGAATTTTTCTTTTTAAGAGGCTCTTTTCTGTTATTTTTGTAAAAAATTACGAAAAAAATGGAAAATTCTAGAAAAGCTAGTGTAAGAACTGCTACTCAACGCAAGAAAATTAATGTAAAACTTCCTAATAAACGTATTTCTGAATACTATGGTGAAAACGTTTTTACTGAAGATACCATGAAGAAGTATCTTTCTGAAGATGCATTCTACGGAGTGAAAGAGGCCATCAACGCTGGGACTAAAATTGACAGAGGCACAGCAGATCAAGTAGCAGCAGCTATGAAATCGTGGGCGATTGAAAAAGGAGCAAAATCATACACACACTGGTTTCAACCTTTAACTGGAAGTACTGCGGAAAAGCATGATACCTTTTTTACACCCACGGCAGATGGTGGCGCTGTAGAATCATTTACTGGCAGTGAATTAGTACAACAAGAACCGGATGCTTCATCTTTTCCAAATGGAGGGATTCGTCAAACTTTTGAAGCTAGAGGTTATACGGCATGGGATCCATCATCACCAGCCTTCATAATGGAGATCGGCGATGGGATTACTTTATGCATTCCTACTATTTTTATTTCTTACACAGGGGAGAGTCTAGATCAAAAAACTCCTTTGTTAAAGTCTAATCATTTTCTTGAAAAAGCGGCTTTGCCAGTGGTTAATTTGTTTGATAGACATGCCACTAAAGTACATTCTACTTTAGGTTGGGAACAAGAATATTTTGTAGTGGATGAGGCTATGTATTACGCCCGTCCTGATTTAGTATTGAGCGGAAGAACGCTTTTAGGTCATTCACCAGCTAAAGGACAACAATTAGATGATCATTATTTTGGAGCTATTCCAGAAAGAGTGTACGACTTTATGTTGGATTTTGAAATGGAAGCGCATAAATTGGGTATACCTGTTAGAACTCGACATAATGAGGTTGCACCAAGTCAATTTGAAATGGCTCCTATGTACGAAGAAATGAATGTGGCAGTTGATCATAATCAACTGATCATGGATATTATAGAGCGAGTAGGGAAAAGACATAAATTAGCCGTTCTAATGCACGAAAAGCCTTTTCAAGGTGTAAATGGTTCTGGTAAACATAATAACTGGAGTTTAAGTACAGATACTGGTAAAAACTTGTTGTCACCTGGAAAGACACCGAAGAACAACTTAATGTTTTTGGCATTCTTTGTTAATGTTATTAAAGCGGTTAATGAATACTCTGATTTACTAAGAGCATCTATTGCTTCAGCAAGTAATGATCATCGATTAGGTGCAAATGAAGCACCTCCGGCAATCATTTCTGTATTTATAGGGTCTCACTTAACTTCTGTTTTAGACGAAGTTGCTAAACGCGTGGAGCACGGAAAATATAATGAAGATAAAAATGCGAATCTGAAATTAGACATTCACAACAAGATTCCAGATGTGTTATTGGACAATACCGATAGAAATAGAACTTCACCGTTTGCATTTACAGGAAATAAATTTGAAGTAAGAGCTGTCGGAAGTACTGCGAATTGTGCTTGGCCAATGACCGTGTTAAACACGATTATGGCGAATCAATTGACAGATTTCAAAAAAGAAATAGACAAGTTAATTAAGGATGGAGAAAAGAAAGAAGGTGCTATTCTTCGGGTTATTCGTCGTTACATAAATTCGTCTAAGGCAATACTATTTGAAGGTGATAATTACAGTGAAGAGTGGGCTAAAGAAGCTGAAAAGAGAGGCTTAAGTAACGTGAAAACTACAGCTTACGCGCTAGATTTCTTGACAACTAAGAAGGCTAAAGATGTGTTTATTAAGAATGACATTTTCAGTGATGTTGAGCTAGAAGCAAGAAGTGAAATATTTTACGAAGCTTACACCATGAAACTTCAGATTGAAGCCAGAACTCTTGGTGAGATGGCATTAAATGAAATTTTACCAGTTGCAATTACCTATCAAAACAACTTGATTGCTAATGCACGTGGATTGAAAGATCTAGGACTTAAAAAGGGGAGTTACCAATCTCAACTAAATTTGATAGAGCGCATCTCTAGCCATATTCAGGTAATCGAAAATGATGTGGCTGAAATGATAGAAGCAAGAAAGAAAGCGAACAAGTTGGTAGGAGCTTCCGAGATGGCCAAAGCCTATTGTGATGACGTAAAGCCTTATTTTGATACGATACGATACAATTGCGATAAGTTGGAGTTGATAGTGGATGACAAATTATGGCCTATACCGAAGTATCGAGAATTGTTATTCTTAAGATAGATTTACTTATTCGGCAATAAAAAACGCCCAGTTATGCTGGGCGTTTTTTATTGATAAAATCTGATAGTTAGTTTTACTTATCCCGAATATAATTTTCATTTTATTCGCAATCAGAATTTAATCTGTAAAATGTTTGTCCATTCATTTCAAAGTTTGCTTGACCACCTTCGCATTCAAATGTGACTAGAGTTACCAATTCATTTCCAAAATTCAAATCAACATGGAGTGTATCATTTTCAAATGTATAATTAAGAACTTCGGGTATGTGATTTGAATCCCCTGCTGTATAGGTATTGTAAAGAGAATCACAATTATCAATACCACAGTAGTAAGTGTAGCGTAATCCATCTTCATAGAGGTACATTGTGTTTGGATTGTTTGCTCCATAAGTCCATTTTCCTTCCATGTCATAGTATGGCGCAGGGAGGTTGACGGCCTTCTCACATGAGGTAAAAAATAGGGCTATTATAGAGATTGATAGAAATACTTTTTTCATAAATTAAAGATATACCTAAAATTTAACTAAATGTATCTTTATTGTTGAACTCATAAAATGATAAATTACAGCTTAAATATGCTTAACGGTTTTTTGCATTAAAAAAGCCCAGTGCTTTCGCACTGAGCTTTCCTTGTGACCCCGATAGGAAAGAGTTTAAGCTTTTTAGAGGATTTGAAGGATCTTCTCTGGTAAGTGAAATATGTAGGGTTGAAATGATCACGATACAATGCAAGCTTTAGTCCTTTTGTTTACATCAATTTTAATAGTTAACGAATTGATTTCATTAAAACTTTTCCTTTAATAAACACCTCTTCTTTTAAAGCATATTCATGTGCAATATTTAATCCTCCTAAGGCAATGCCTGAAGATTCGAATACGTGCAGCGTTTCAGCATCTATTTCTAAAAAATAAACCGCATGCTTAAAACTCGAATTTTTTATTTCCATAGACATGTCTATTCTTGGAATTCTTCTGAGCTTTTCAGGTTTATGTTTGTTGGGGCGGAATTCCCAATGAAACAAACCCATAGTTGTAAGTGAGTTTTCCTGATTCCTAGTATATTGTGCGAGCCAGATTTGCATCAGTTCCGTTAAAAAGTTAGGGTTTTGCATAGAAAGTCAATTAAATAATTGAATTTAAATGCTCGTAAATCATTACCATAGCCAACGTATCTAATTCACAATAGCGCTTGAGTGCTTCCGCAATTTCTTTGCGCTCATCAGCAGGCATATCGCTGTATTGAATCTTTCCATAAGCAGTTAATGCAGCACCGCCATTATCAATGTTTTTTATATCAGAGACTTTAGATTCAATTTCATCATAGCTAAAGTTTTCAAAAACATTAGGCAACATTTTATAAGGACTGATGATATTGCTACCTTCTTGCTTTAACCAAATATGATTTGAATCAAAATTTTGACTTGAAACTACTATTTCACCAATAGCTTGACCATACTTTTCTTGAACCATCTTGCTTGACTTTAATATTGCAGGAAGTACTGCTTTAATAGAATTAGATCCAAAGGTATGTGGGTTGTAGTAATACTTTTTAACTATATCACAGAGGTCAACCATATCTCTTTTGGGTATTGGCCAAGGATCTGTATGATTATTTTTTGGATGACTAATTGACTCTATGAATGAAACAAGCGACTCCTTGTTGGGATAATTACTCGCTTTTAATTGATCCCTAATCACATTAAGTATTGTGTTTTCATGGGTAGAATACTTGAAAATAGTACCTTCATCCTGTGACAAAGCTTCTTTTAATTGTGAAATGAATTTGAAATTAGGAAATTCACCAGGTTTGGTATTTATGTATTCATTGGCGTGATCAATGCGTCCATCTTCATGATAGATATGATGTGAAAACTGAAAGGCTATTTGCTCATATGGCTTACGCCCAGTATGAAAGGGAAGTGGCACTGTTGATGTTTCGAAATCTATAAAATGAAGTGGATATATCCAGGTGTCCATCTCAGCCCTTAGGCCATCTTTATTGATGAACTCTGTAAAATCACCATCTCGTTCTTTTTCAATTTGCAGCCACTGTCGTTCGGTACGATGCAGTTTTCCGGCAGTCTCTTTGTATTTGATATGCTCTGGGGTCAGTTGAGATTTAAAAAGTAGCCCCTGCTCCATTATTTTTGGATCTTTTAAATCCCAAACATTAAAAATATTAGGTGCAGCAAAATCTGCATCCGTCCATTGGTATTGGGTTTTAAAACAATGCTCAAAACCAGATTGCTTTAATTGACCTTGTTCACTTTCATCCTTCTTAAATTCACATTTTTTACAAGCTCCAAACTGCGCTGGCCAATTGGGATAATAATCCTTAATTCTTACCTCTGATAATAATTTTAAGGCTTCATTAAAATTTAGATTATCATAATATTTAAATTCATTGTCATGTATTTTATCCACCACCTCCGTCAAATCTTCTACATGCAGCAGATTATCTCCTAGCTGCCTAACATCATCTACTAAAACATCTACGCCAGTTCGTTTATCAGAATCTTGTTTAACTCTGAATTGTTGATTTAAGCCCTCTACAGTGGCTACTTTCGTTTTATTCACCAAACATAAATAAGGAGTAATTTTATAGTTAGGCAAACAAAGTTGAGTTACATAACTTTGAAAAGCCAGATCAAATAAATAAGGTTTCCAATCACCAACCAATCCGCCTTTTTTCCCAACAAAATTATGATCTTTATTTGGGTCAATTGATTTTGCCTTAACTTCTATAAGTTCAATCTTATTACCTTTTTTTATGAGAACATCGGTTCTAATAAATAGATCATTCACATAAAATGCAGCTTCATATATCACTACGTTTTCTTGCTTGAGGAGTTCATTAGTTTGATCAGCTAAATCTTGATAGTCATTATCTTCATACGGTGCGTCTACTAAAATTCCGTGCGGATAGTGCAGGCGAGCATATTCTTCTATCTGAAAACCACCACTAGCGAGTGCTTGCAAAAACGGATCTTCGTTTTTAACATTATGGTAAACATTTGGACTATTTGAAAAGTAGAGTTTATTAGGACATTCTAGTCCTTGTTTAAATCGTGATTTTGATAGTGCTTTCATTTTTAAAATATGAGGAGAAATTTTCGAGATATAGAGCTTCAGTTGGTTTCTAAATTATTGTTAGTCATTTCATAATAAATAATTTAATACCGAATCCCAGTTAGGGAACTTTTCAGAAGCAAAATGAATCCACTCCCCATCAAAATCCTTTGCTCCATTATTTGGTCTGTCGTCAATTAAAATATCACCTTTAACCAGATCTTTACGGTGGGTCAAGATAAGCCTTCTGTTTATTTTATCACCAAATTGTTCTGCTAACCACAAACGCTTATCTGTCCATGCAGAAGGGTTATCCCAGGGTGCTGTGCTAAGGAAATACACTTCATATTTCTCTGAATGAAGTAATTTTTCTACTGAACTAATCGCAGATTCTATGGGCTTCAAATTCCTGAAAAGACCCGGAATAGTATCCGGATCTTTATCAAAAGGTGGTTCGTTTCTTAAGGGATGAGCATTCATTGCAGAAACAAAATCTGCAACAACACCATCTAAATCAATGTTAAGAATCTTCATGAATTATTGTAGTTGTTACGAACGTATATAGTCTTTATCAAACACGTCATTATCTAAAATCTCTCGAGCTACATCTTCATAATTAAGAAGGTATAAATCTTTCCATAATTCTTCTTCATTCTTATAGTCTTCAACAGAAATATCGAGGGTTTCCAAAACATCCTCTAATATTTCATTCGAAATATCACCTCCGTTTAGTTTATCATTAATTTCTGGTAAGTCTTCAAAATTTATTCCCAATAAAAGATTAGTGAGATCGTCCGTATCTGTATCATTTTCACATTCTTTACAAACTGTGCATAACAGAACGGTTTTAGACATATTTATAAACTTGTTTAAATCATTTTCACCTAGCGATATCAAATCGCTGTGCGAATCAAAGTCATAGAATGAATCTATTAATGCCTTAAAGAAAGAAGTTGGTTCATCATCATCTTCTTCAATACCAAATTTTTCTTCTCTCCAATTATAAAATAGTCTATACTCTTCATAAGGGTTAAAGTTCAATTCTCCACCTTTAAGATGCAATCCATCAACACTTAAATCTAATCCTTCATCATCTATTTTATTTTCCCAAGCTTGTAAAGCGTTATTTATGGCTAATAAAAACCAGTAGTATTGATTATTTTCATTAATAAAGTTGATTGTATTTTTTCTAAAGTTTTCTTGTGTTGTTAAATCACCGTGAATAATTTCTTCAATAATTTGATCTATTTCTTCTAATGATGTGTCGGTGTTAACATCCACTGAATTTTGTTGATCTTGAGGATTGTTTGAAGTGTTTTTAAGGATAGTGTAGCCTAACTTTTCAGCTCCAGCAATAAAATCTGCAATATTCTCTCCCCATTGATTAGATATCACTATTTGCACGCCATTTTTAATACTTAATGGTTCTTTCATATTAAAACGTTTAGCGTCTTTTACTTCACTTTCTTTTACAATAAAGCCTTTACCACCTTGCACTTCATCTGGAAATGCGGTTTGTATTTCTTCTAAGGACGGATTATTTTTCTCTGCCCAGTCTTTTACGATTGTAAAAACTAATTTTCTTTTGTTAAGGTTTTCTCCTAAACCTTCTGCTGTGTATTTTGTATAATCTCTTGCCATTTTATTTTTTATTTTTTATTAATTTTTTATTGAGAAATTCTCATCTATATCTTTATTCTTGTCTTTGTGTTTTGTGATGAAGTAGGTATTGTTTTTAATGAAAGTGCTTACCATTTCGACATCTTGCTCATTGCCTTTTAATTCTTCATCTAGGCTCAATAAATCAGTCGCTAGTTTTTTAATGCCACCATCAGTATGCTCAACATAGAGTTTTCGCTCGCTCTTGTCTATCTTACTACTTAGATTATAGATTTCTCTTATTGTTCTTGGTTCTGAATGAAAGCCCAAATCAGTAATATATTTTTTTGCTTCTTGGGTATATCCTGCCTCAAAGTGTTCGTGTAGCATTCTTAAACATTGGGAAATTCCATATATAGCTCCAGGTCCATTACTCTTGCCTTCAAAAACTCTAATCTGCCCTAATATTGATAAGAATAAATCCGAAACTAATTGTTCAGATGCACTAGATAACTTCTCTCGTAATCTAGGTTTAATATATTTTGACATGTTCTTATAATAATTGAGCATAAAAAATCAAATATACACTTTAGTTTACTTATTTTTGATTCATAAATGATTCATAATTGACAACGTATGATTGACGCTCTGAAGAATTTAATTGAAGATAAAATTACAAGACCAGTAAGAACTAGAGGAGATTGTGAGCTAATTTCTAATGCTATTACAGAAATATTGGATAAAGATATCAGCTACAGCACAATCAAACGATTTTATGGTTTATCTCCAAGTACAAAACCAAACAAAAACACACTAAATATATTATCTCAATTTGTTGGCTACAAAAACTACCAACATTTCATCTTAAACTATCCAAATAAAGACAATATTGATTTGTATCAAACGATCTATAAAGCGGTTGCTAAAGATGATGATTATGCAATCATAAATTTGGTTATTAAAGCCAAAAAAACATCTGAACATTTTATCGATTTTATTATCTTCCTAGTAAGAGAATTATTGCATGATAAAAACTATCCATTAATGGATAGTATCTTTAAATTAGACGCGCTCAAATTCAACAGCTTTACGTATTCTGAAGCATTAAAATTGGGCAACTCCATCGGTTTTTTGCTTCGAAAAAAACCTACAACCAATTCCCTACTGCTTCGTAATGTTAATTATATTGAGTGTGTGTATTTAACCTTTGTGGACTATTCTAGTTTGAATGGGTACTATGGAGAACAAACAGAAATAATTAAACGTAATGAACTTGATAAAGAAATTACTCTATTCAACTCTGCAATACTTGCGTTTAGGAATTTTTTAAATCAAAAGCCAAAAAAAAAAATCAGTGGTGATTCAATTTACTCCAAGCAATTAAATCCAATTTTGTGCAGTCGATTATTGGCATTAGAACTAATAGCTGATGACAGAGATAATTCTACTGAAATTTTAGACAATTATTTCGCAGTACATTCAAAAAAATCTCTCATACTCGATTATTCTTACGAATTGTTTTACACAGCTATATTAACTAAAGATTTTATGCTCATGAATTATCTAATAGAGAAAATTCATCTGGATACTAGCATTGAACTCTACTATCAAAAACACCATCTAAACTCTTTTTACTTAATGTGTATGTTTTATTTTAAACACAGTAAAAAAGATCCTGAACAGAAAAAATACGCTCGTCTTTTTAATTATAGTCACTGTGCATATAGCTATGAGGAATTTATCACCATTATTCATCAAGTTTATTTATTTGGAACGGCCATAACCGCCAATAAAAAAGATCAAATCAAAAAGCAATACACCAAACTGACTAAACAACTGAACTATCCGTATTTTTCAGAAGAATTTTTACTCGACTATTTTAAATAAACTTGCTAATGAATCCGGTCCTCGAAGTGCAGAGGCGTTTAACGGCATTCCACGTTGTTTTTGTGTTTGTTTTTTGTGTTTGGGAAAAATAGAAGTAATATGAAAAATAAAAAGCGGAGAACCAGTTAATTTTAACTAATTCTCCGCTAGAGTGACCCCGGAGGGATTCGAACCCCCAACCATCAGAGCCGAAATCTGACATTCTATCCAATTGAACTACGGAGCCAATAAGAAGTGCAAAGGTAGATATTCTTTGTAAGAAGCATCCTTATTCCAAGGACAAAAATTAGAACGCCCTTAATTTTTTGCCTAGTTCTCCAATGCTTGGCACAGGAAGCTTATAGTAAAGCAAAATATACTATTTTTACAATTCATTTATATAACTCAAGTTAATATGGATCAAAGTACACCAGCTTACTCAAGAACAATCATGACAGAAATCGTCTTGCCCAATGACGCAAACGCTTTAAATAATCTAAGAGGAGGTAAGATCTTACATTGGATGGATATTGCCTCTGCAATTGCAGCAGGGAAGCATGCAAAAGCGGTAGTGGTTACTGTTTCTGTAGATCAGGTATCTTTTGACAACCCAATCAAAATAGGCGATGTTGTTACCATTGAAGCCAAGGTTACAAGAGTCTTTAATACATCTATTGAAACCTATATTGAGGTTTGGGCAGAAAATCTACCATCACAAAACCGATACAAATGCAATACAGCTTACTATACATTTGTAGCTTTGGATAGTAATGGAAGACCGAAAAAAGCGATACCTATCGCCCCTGAAACTGCCGAGGAGAAAAATCAATTCAAAGGGGCCTTGAAAAGAAGAGAAATAAGACTTATTTTGGCAGGAAGAATCAAGGCAACAGAAGCGGAAAGCTTTAAAGCGCTTTTTAATAAAGAGTAAATATTATCCCCCATGATCAAAATTCTAAAGAAATCGGGAAATAGTTTAGTAGAAATCCAAGATATAGAAAAAGGTTGTTGGGTCAATATCTACCCTCCCTTTTCTAAGGAAAATTTGGAGGAAATAGCTACAAATCATAATCTGCCCTTAGATTTCTTAACGGATTCAATAGACCGAGATGAGCAAGGTAGGTACGAGTCAGAGGAAGAAGCTGATTTAGTAGTAGTCAATACCCCAATTTTAAATAATGACTTGATTGAAAATGAAGCTCTTTATTTAACTATTCCAATAGGAATTGTAAGTAAGCCTGATTACATCATCACGATTTGTAGTTATGAGAATCGAGTGATCGATGATTTTTTACTAAATAGAATTAAAGGTTTTGATCCAGCGGATCAAAGTCTATTCACTTTACAACTGTTTAATAGGAACGTCTATTACTTTCAATATTATCTGAGAGAAATTAATAATAAACGTTACTCTTTTGAAAGCGAAATATATAGATCATCTAGAAGTAAAGATCTTAAACGCTTACTTGATTTGCAGAAAAGCTTAATCTATTTTGTTACTAATCTTCGAAGTAATGATTTAATGATGAATAAGTTGCGCCGCACGAACTTTCTTAAGATAAGAGAGCATGAAATAAAGGCAGATTTTCTAGAAGATATTGTGGTAGATAGCGGACAGGCTGTTGAGATGGCAGATATTTATTCTAATATTTTGAATGGAACGATGGATTCATTTGCATCAATTATCTCTAATAATTTGGGAATTGTTGTTCAGCGACTTACAGCTGTTACCATCGTGCTAATGGTTCCTACTTTATTAGCTAGTTTTTATGGGATGAATATTCGTCTTCCATTACAGGAAGGATACGAACATAGCCTGTTGCCTTTTATAGTGGTTATTGGATTATCATTGGCATTTTCATTCGTATTGGGTTGGTTCTTTATGAAAAAGCGTTGGTTTTAATAAATAATTTATGAAAAAGTGGATCCTAATTTCTCTATTATTTCTTTTCTCGATTCCTATAATCCTTCTTGCATTCCGAAAGGATAATATCATAACTAGACAGCAAGCTATTGAGTTTTGCTCCAGTCCACAGTCTAAGTATTATACTTGGAAAAACAGTGAAGTTCATTATATCGAACAAGGTGCGGGCGATACTACTATTTTAATGATTCATGGTTTTGGTGGGTCACATAAGAATTTTACTTCTGTTGCTAAAATCCTCGAGAAAGATTATCGAGTTATTAGTGTTGATCTTCCAGCGTTTGGCTTATCCGAAGTACCCACGTTAGAAATAGCAGATGAAGACATGTTTGCTTATTACCAAGCGTTTATTCGTAACAGTATTTCAACTTTAAATATTGAGTATTACCATGTTATGGGGAATTCTTTGGGAGGCTGGGTGGCATGGGATTTGGCAACTGAGAATGATTCATCGTTATTGTCTCTTACCTTATTGAGTAGTGCAGGATTTGGAATGGAAAAAGTTAGAGCCACAGCAACGGGATGGATGACAAGTCCATTTGGGAAATTCATTTTTAAGAAAGGGGTTCCTTTTAGAATGTCTGAAGCTAACGCAGAACGTTGTTTGAGTGATCCCTCAAAGATTGTTGAGGAAAAAGTGAAAGCTAATTATTACATGATTAATAAAGAAGGTGCTTTTCCTTGGATGTTGAGAATGGCTGGAAGCCCGGCGTTGCCAGATACTGCGTCAATTGCTCAAATTGAATGCCCAAGTTTAATAATTTGGGGTGATGAAGATGCGATTGTACCTGTAGAACATGCCGATAAATTTGCTGCTCTTTTAAAGAACCATCAAAAAATTATTTATGAATATTGTGGGCACACCCCACAGATTGAGTATCCGGAAAGGGTAGTTGAAGACTGGCAAAAATTTGTTCTAAAAGTAAGCCAATGATTATATTTTATCTATTTGTAGGGCTGTTAATTATACCCGTACTTTTTTTATTTTTTCGGAGAGATAACGTAGTAGCTATTGAAGACTTGAAGGATGAGATGGAAACTAGTACATCTTCTTATTTTGATTTTCATAAGCTGAGATGCCACTATACGGATGTAGGGAGCGGAGAAGTAATCGTATTGATTCATGGCTTAGGCGATTCTTTTAGAATATTCGATGAGTTCGTAGAAGAACTCAAACCGAATTATCGAGTGATTCGATTTGATTTACCTGGTTTTGGATTGAGTGGGGTGCCTAATTCAAGTCAAATTGATAATGAACTCATTGATTATTATGCTTCTTGTTTTAATGCATTTATTCAAGAAATGGATTTAGGAAAATTCCATTTGATGGGAAACTCATTAGGCGGATGGGTTTCATGGCATTGGGCTTCCCATCACAATGATAAATTGCAAACACTTACTTTATTGGCTAGTGCTGGTTTTGAAATGGATCGGGTGAAAAAGAATATTACTCAAGGAATCTTAGAGCATCTACCTAAGTTTTTATTAGACAAGGGAATGCCTGTTTCGGTTGCGAAGTTCAATCTGCAATCGTGCATATACATTAAGTCAAAAATTAAGACTCAACATATTAGGAACAATTATAGAATGATTAACAAACGGGGAACATTACGCTTTATGTTTTCCTTGTTAAAGAGTCATGCCCAACCGAGCTTGGATCAATTAGCTGCAATAACTTGCCCAACGCTGATTGTCTGGGGAGACCGAGATAGAATAACCCCCGTTTCTCATGCTCGTATGTTTAATGATGCAATAAGTAATAGTGAGTTAGTCATCTACTCCAAGTGCGGGCATTATCCTCAAATAGAATTTAACAAAGAATTACTTAAAGATTGGGCGAATTTTCGCTCAAAAGCATTAACGTAAGTATTCAATATTCCCCATTGCTTAAATATAAAAATGTACTGCCTGTTTTTCCAGAAGGTTGGTATGTCATTTGTCTATCTAGTGAATTAGTAAACCATTAAATTGTTTCTAAAACATTTTGTGGTGAATAATTGATCGTTTTTCGAACAGAAAGAGATCGAATAGGTGTTTTAGATGCCTATTGTAAACACATGGGCCCCACCTAGGTAAAGGTGGAGTTGTTAAAGGAAATACAGTTAAGTGTCCGTTTCATGGCTTTTGCTTTGATACGGAAGGGGAGTGCACCGAAACTGGATATGCCCCCCCCATCGTCTAGAGTTCACACGAAGAAATACTAGCGCTACTTATAGGGCTAAACGACCTGGAGGATTAGCTAAAAGATTGATTGACTAATTCTTCTTTATAGGCATTGATGAAATCTAAAGCAGTAGATCGTTTTTTACCTTCCATTTGCAAACCGATAATCTGTAAAGATTTGCTTCCAGTGCCCACAAAAAGTTTTTTATCTTCTATAGCGATTTCACCTGGATTTAGATTAAGGCTTTCCTCTTCAAGCTTCGTTGTTTGAACCTTAATACTTTTATCCTTAAGTTGCGTATATGCAGTTGGAAATGGATTCAATCCTCTAACCAAGTTATGAATATCTTGGGCTGATTTATCCCAATCAATTTTGCAGTGCTCTTTAAAAATTTTCGGAGCATGCTTCGCTTCCTGGCTTAAGTCTTGAGGTATTTCTTCATAGTTGTCCTCATCAATTGCCTTTAAGGTTTCTAGGAGTAGGTCTGCTCCTAAATTCATTAAACGGTGATAAACTTCACCCGTAGTTTCATCAGGGCTGATTGTAGTTTTAGCTTGACCAATAATATTCCCCGTATCAATTTCATGTTTAAGGAAGAAGGTACTTACCCCAGTTTCTTTTTCACCACCAATTACCGCCCAATGAATGGGGGCTGCACCTCGATAGTTGGGAAGTAAAGAACCATGCACATTTATTGAGCCTAAAGAAGGCATATCCCAAACCACCACAGGTAGCATTCGGAATGCAACAATAACTTGTAAATCAGCTTTCAAGGCTCTTAACTCTGTTAAAAAGTCTTCGTTCTTTAAATTCTTAGGTTGAAGAATATTTAAATCTTGGCTTTTCGCATATACCTTTACATCACTTTCTTTAAGCTGCCGACCACGACCAGCGGGTCGATCTGGAGCTGTAACAACTCCAACTACATGATAACCTTGTTCAACTATAGCCTTTAAACTAGCTACGGCGAACTCTGGAGTACCCATAAAAATGATGCGATTTAATTTTTTCATCTTATCTTTTAAAAGTTAAGCGTTCACCTTTTTTATTCTCATTAAAATTTCCATTCTCATAAGCCAAATGACCGCTAACAAAAGTATGGGTAACGGTGTTTCTAAATATGTTCCCTTCTAAAGGACTCCAATTGCACTTGTAATGAAGGGTCCCTTTACTCACATAATTTTTCTCCTTCATATCAACTAGCACTAGGTCTGCATAGTAGCCTTCTCTAATAAACCCACGCTCTTTAATTTGAAAACACTTAGCAGGGGCATGACTCATCTTTTCTACCACTTTCTCAATGCTTATTTTGCCACGTTGGTGAAAGTCGAGCATCATATTCAAGCTATGCTGTACTAGAGGCAAACCAGCTGGCGCTTTAAAATAACTATTGCGTTTTTCTGCCAATGTATGAGGAGCATGATCCGTAGCTATAATATCAAGGCGATCATCTAGCAATGCATCCATTAATGCATAACGATTAGATTTGATTTTAATGGCTGGGTTGCATTTTATCCTACTTCCAAATATGTAATAGTCTTCGCTGTCGAACCATAGGTGATGTACACACACTTCTGAAGTAATTCGTTTTTCTTCTAATGGGATTTTATTAGTAAAAAGTTCGAGCTCTTTTGCCGTCGAGATATGTAAAATATGCAATCTTGTGTTGCACTTTTGGGCTAACTCAACAGCTTTTGAAGAAGAAAGGTAACACGCTTCCACATCTCTAATAACTGGGTGCATGAAAAACGGTACTAATTCACCATACTTTTCTCTCACCTTTGCTTCATTTGCTCGCACCGTATGTTCGTCTTCACAATGCGTAGCGATAAGTCCTTCGAAATTGCAGAAATAGCTCTTAAGTGCCTTTTCGTTATCGACTAACATGTTTCCCGTGCTGCTACCCATAAATATCTTAAGCCCGCAAACTTGAGATAAGTCCGTTCGCATAACTTCGTCGTAATTATCGTTTGCTCCACCCATGAAAAAGGAATAGTTTGCTAATGAAGTCTGAGAAGCTACATTGTATTTCTCTGCCAATCTTTCTTGTGTGGTAGTACTTGGTTTGGTATTTGGCATTTCCATAAAGGAGGTGGTACCTCCTGCAACAGCCGCTTTTGCCTCCGTGTAAATTTCTGCTTTATGGGTAAGTCCGGGTTCTCTAAAATGAACCTGATCATCAATAACGCCAGGGAGAAGAAATTTGCCTTCTGCATTTATCTCTGTAGCTTGAAAAGTATTGTCAATTTGAGAGGCGATCTTCTCTATTCGTTGATTCTTGATCCAAATATCACCTTGAAAAATTTGGCCCTCGTTTACAATTTGGGCATTCTTAATTAAGTAGTTACTCATGGTTCAATTTTCTAAGGTAAAGTTACTATATTTTTCAAAGAGAATCGTTTCCAAATATCCAACTATCAACCCTTGTTAATTACTTTTTTCTTTCCTTTGAGCTCCTTGATTTAGCTTTGTGTAAACAAAAAACCACTAATGAAATTTTTTATCGACACAGCAAATTTGGAACAGATTAAAGAAGCAGAGGCTTTAGGGGTATTAGATGGTGTAACAACCAATCCATCTTTAATGGCAAAAGAAGGCATTAAAGGAGAAAAAGCGGTCTTAAAACACTATGTCGATATTTGTAACATTGTAGACGGTCCTGTTAGTGCTGAAGTATTAAGTACTGATTTTGAAGGAATTGTTAGAGAGGGTGAAGCCTTAGCTAAGTTACACAAGAATATTGTAGTGAAAGTGCCAATGATCAAAGAAGGAATCAAGGCTATTAAATATTTTACAAGCAAAGGAATCAAAACAAACTGCACCTTAGTTTTTTCAGCTGGACAAGCATTGTTAGCTGCGAAAGCAGGAGCTAGTATGGTTTCTCCATTTATTGGTCGTATTGATGATAGTAATTGGGATGGTGTTCAGTTAATCGAACAAATCGTTCAGGTATATGAGAACTATGGTTTCGGAACAGAAATATTAGCAGCTTCTATCCGTAGCCCATTACATATAGTTCAATGTGCAGAGGCTGGAGCAGACATTGCTACTTGTCCTTTGAAAAGTATTGAAGGATTGTTCAAGCACCCTTTAACGGATATTGGCTTGGCTCAGTTCTTAGAAGATGCTAAGAAAATGGGGTAGTTAATAATGTTGAGATAAAAGTTAAAAACCTCCGCCCATGGCGGAGGTTTTTGTTTAATATAGTTCAAGGTATTATTGCCTATGTCTTAAATATTAGGTCATTGCTCATTCTGGAATTTGTGAAGCAATTTCACGCAGTACACTTTCCCAATCGATAATTTCTTTCTCTTCTTTTTTTGCAAAACGAAGTATACTTAGGTTTCTTTCTGGATTAATGTAAATCATCATTCCATTATACCCTTGTGCGGTATAATCAGCTGAGCCATCATTGGCAAGAAACCAATATTTGTGAAAGGAATAGACGTAAGGGCTCTCAACAAGTTCATCGCGAGTGGTGACAAAATCTATCCATTCTGCGGGTATTAGTTGTTCTCCTTGCCAAGATCCTTTTTGAAGATACAATTGAGCGAATTTGGCATAATCCAAAGGTCTTGCATTAAAACAGCAGAAGCCTTTTTCCAAATCATCTTTACCGTAAGTATTCCAATAAGCTCTTGCTGTTCCTAGTTTTGACCATATTTTTTCACTGAAATATAATGATAAGCTAGTTCTGGTAACCCGTTGTATAATTAAACTCAATAATTCTGGGTCCGTTTGGTTGTATCGATGTGGGCCGCCAGGAAGCGTATCAATTTCAATAGTTGACATGAAGCGACCCCAGTTATTCCCGTAGTAAGTTTTTGCTAAATCTCCGAATAGGCTAGCATCCTTGCCTCGTATTTTAATACCCGAAGCCATGTCTAAAAGATGATGAATCGTGATTTTAACAAATGCTGAATCATTTTCTAATAGTTCAGGAATGTAATGGGTGATAGGGTCTTCCAAGCTATGAATTAAATCCTCGTGTAAGGCTAAACCTAATAAGGAGGATGTCATGCCTTTAGCTACAGAAAATGAGCCATGTGTATCTTCTTCGTTATAGTTGTTGAAGTAATGTTCGCTTAAAACTTTACTGTCTTTAATGATAATGAATGCATTGGTGACATTGTTACCTAGCACATGATCTAAATGCTCCGTGTGTCCATCCTTAAAGGTGACTTGTGCGGATTGAATGTCAAAAGGGGTTTCATGGTAGCTGAAATCTAAACATACGGAACCTGGTTCTATTTCATTTTTAGGAAACTTGTTGCCATCCTTATGGTCGGGCCGCAAATAAATAACCGATTTAACTAGGTGGCATGAGCTGAATAATAGAATGGAAACTAGGACTAATAAAGTCTTATGCATGAATAACTTACTTGAATGACTAAGGTAGGAATAATAGAATTTTTGTTGAAGAAAAATGAGGGATATAATCAAAAGAAAATGATAATTTAACGTCCTCAACTTTTCTCTAGATATGAAGCCAGAAAATAAGGCTATCGGTTTAATGCATCTCGCAACTTTCCTGTTTGGCTTTACGGCCATATTGGGTAAGCTGATTTCATTAAGCAGTCTCAATTTGGTGTGGCATCGCATGTGGATTGCTTCAGCAATTTTTTTGTTTTTTCCAAAATTCTTTCAAAAGCTCCGAAATACATCCAAGCAAGTGCGCAAGCAATTTTTACTTATAGGAACATTGGTAGCTATACATTGGTTAACATTTTATGGATGTATTAAGGTGGGTAATAGCGCTTCATTAGCGCTCGCAACTTTTGGAACCATCACCTTATTTGCTGCATTTATTGAACCCATTGTGTTTAAAGTGAAATTCAAGAAAAGGGAATTATTCATTGGTGTGCTAGTCCTACTTGGCTTGGCCTTTATTGCCAAATCAAATCCTGATCAAGAGTTCTCTTGGCAATCTAGTTACATTCAAGCGATGGGCTTGGGTGTCGTTGCAGCTTTTTTTGCGGCACTTTTTTCAGTCTTGAATAAAAAGTATGTGGGCGACAACAGTCCAGCAGTACTAACCTTTCTTCAAATGACTGGAGGCTTTGTCTTTTTAACTTTACTCGTACCTTATCTGATGTTTACAGGCGCTGATTTTCAATTGATTCCTTCATGGAAGGATATTGGATACTTGGTTCTTCTCGCAGTGATATGCACAAATATTGCATTCTCCTTAGAGATGGAAGCTTTGAAAAATATGAGTGCCTTTACTTCCAATTTAATCCTAAACATGGAACCTATCTATGGCATAGCCTTGGCTATTGTAGTTTTTGCCGAAAATCAGCTGCTAAATGGATGGTTTTACCTTGGTGCAAGTTTAATTATGCTCACGGTATTCATTCATCCGGTGATTGATAAGTACTTTAATAAGAAAATGAAAAAGGCAGCTCAGGTAATGAGTTAGTTAATTGATAATGTATAATGCACAATGTGTAATTATTAATTGTGAATGATAGATTTGACTACCCACGAAGTTTCGGGGCTGACTAACGGCCACTCAACCCAGCAGTGGTCTCGAAGAGGACCCCGCTGGTTAAAATTTAATTAATCGTAATTAGTAAGTGTTAACCTAAGCTAAAACTTTAGCCCAACTGCACCTTTCTAAAGCAACTTGGCGAACCTTGTCGATAGAAATACGCTCTTGCTCCATAGAGTCTCTTTCTCGGATGGTAACGGTATTGTCTTCTAAGGTTTGATGGTCAACTGTTATACAGTATGGTGTTCCAATAGCATCTTGTCTTCTGTATCGTTTTCCAATATTGTCTTTCTCTTCGTACTGACAGTTTAAATCTAGTTTAAGCTCGTTGAAAATTTCTCTAGCTTTTTCTGGTAAGCCATCTTTTTTCGTCAATGGGAATATTGCCACTTTTACAGGAGCTAAAACAGGAGGTAAGGCTAAAACTACTCTTGAGTTTCCTTCACCTAAATCTTCATTTTTGTAGCAAGCGCTCAAAGTAGCTAAGAACATACGGTCTAAACCAATAGAGGTCTCAACAACATAAGGGACATAGCTCTCTTGCAACTCAGGATCAAAGTATTGTAATTTTTTACCGCTTAATTCTTGGTGTTGAGTTAAATCAAAATCAGTACGCGAATGCACACCTTCTAATTCTTTAAATCCAAAAGGGAAGTTAAACTCAATGTCTAATGCATTATCTGCGTAATGTGCGGGTTTAAGGTGGTCGTGAAAACGATAATTTTCTTCTCCCAAACCTAAAGCTTTGTGCCATTTTAAGCGAGCTTCTTTCCAATAGGCATACCATTTTTCTTGTTCGCCTGGACGAACGAAAAATTGCATTTCCATTTGTTCGAATTCACGCATCCTAAAGATAAACTGTCGCGCTACGATTTCGTTTCTAAACGCTTTACCTATTTGAGCGATTCCAAAAGGAATCCGCTGACGAGAAGTATTTAACACGTTTAAAAAATTAACGAAGATCCCTTGAGCCGTTTCTGGTCTCAAATACAATTTACCTTCCTCACCCGCAATGTTTCCTAATTGGGTATTGAACATGAGGTTGAATTGACGCACATCCGTCCAATTCTTACTTCCTGAAACAGGGCAAGCAACGCCTATATCTTCAATTAAGGCCTTGAAATCTGCTAAATCTTCATTCTCCAAAGCCGCTTTCATGCGCGCTTCAATGGCATCAATTTCTTGTTGTCTTCTAGTTACATTAGGATTAGTTGCTCTGAACTCTTCTTCGTTAAAAGCTTCACCAAAACGCTTTGCTGCTTTGGTCACATCTTTCAAAATCTTTTGATTGATTTTTTCGATATGATCTTCAACCAATACATCTGCACGGTATCTTTTTTTACTGTCTTTATTATCAATTAATGGATCATTAAAGGCATCTACATGCCCACTAGCTTTCCATACTTGTGGATCCATGAAAATAGCGGTATCAATTCCAACTATGTTTTCGTGCATTTGCACCATGGCTTTCCACCAATACGCTTTGATATTATTTTTTAACTCACTTCCGTTAGGACCATAATCATATACCGCACCTAATCCGTCATATATTTCTGAGGATTGGAAAACAAAGCCATATTCTTTGGCGTGAGAAACTATGTTCTTAAATAAATCGTCTTGTTGGGCCATAATATTATTGCGTTAAGGCTGCAAATTTAATGAAATAGCTGTAGAGAGATATGGAAAGCACAAAAAAGTTTAGCTAAACTGCATCAATGGGGGTTAATGCTCAAGATAATCTTTGTTTTTATTATAGTGGATGTCTTATGCCAATTGCTTTATAATACCATCTGCCAAACCAATCTTCGGTACGTAAATCTGTTTAGCTTTCGTCCATTTCATAATCTTCGTGAAAATGCTCAAAGCTGGAATGATTACATCCGCTCGATCTGGGTTTAAATCAAGATCCACAATTCGCTCTTCATAGGTGAAGGTTTGAAGCATTTTGAAAAAGCTATTTAGGTAATCGTAGGTCAAAGGTTTTTTTGGATCTCTTCTCGAAATCTTAGACACCTTATTAATATTTCCTCCAGAGCCAATCAGTTCTAAATCTGTGCCTTTAATATTTTCTTCTAGCCATATTTTCATTTCTTGCCACATCGGCGTACTGACCATATCATTTAATATTCGAATGGTTCCAATATTAAAGGATTTTGAATTGACGGTTTCTCCATTGTCGAAATAGGTAATTTCTGTGCTACCTCCGCCAACATCAACATATAAGTAAGCCTTTTTATCATCAATCAATTTTTCAATATGATTCGCATAGATGATTTCAGCTTCTTCTTTTCCGTCAATAATCTCAATAACAAGGCCGGTTTCTTTTTTAATTTGTTCAATTAATTGAGCACCATTTTCAGCTTCTCGCATAGCACTTGTTGCACAACCGCGATAAGCACTTATCTCATGGGCTTCCATCAAATTCTTATAAGCATGCATAGCAGTCAATAAGCGTTTACTGGTGTGGGCACTAATTTCTTTTAAGGTAAAGGCTTCTGTACCTAAACGAATTGGCATCCTAACTATATCAACCTTTTTATAGTAAGTTACGCCTTGGTATTCAAAGACGTTATTGATAAGTAAACGCATAGCGTTCGACCCAATATCAATGGCGGCTACTTTTTTCATTTTCATGTATTCAAATATGCCAAATTGTTGTGTATATATCAATTCTATCAAGCTTTAAGTATTAACAATGACAGAGAATTTGTTGGCAGCAATTAGGGCAGTACTTTGAGCTTTGTGTATCTTTGTCCAATGAATCTTTCCGAAACAGAAGAGAATTATTTAAAGGCCGTTTATTACATCTGTAATGAAGAAGGTTCTGCAGCTTCAACAAATGCTATATCTTCTAGGTTAGCTACAAGTGCAGCCTCTGTTTCTGATATGCTTAAAAAGCTAGCCGACAAGGGCTTGGTCGAATATGAAAAATACAAAGGAGCAAACTTAAGCCGCGCAGGTAAGGTCGTTGCAGTTCGATTAGTAAGAAAGCATCGTTTGTGGGAAGTCTTTTTAGTAGATAAACTTGGATTCAAGTGGGATGAGGTCCATGAAGTAGCAGAGCAATTAGAACATGTGAAATCTCCTGATTTGATTCTGAAGCTGGATGAATACCTGGGCTACCCAAAGGCCGATCCGCATGGAGATCCAATCCCCGATGAAGCGGGTAAAATGGAGAAGTTAGCTCTTGAGAAGTTAGCTGGTTTTGTTGAAGGTGATGTATTGATTCTAATGGGGGTTTCAGATAGCTCGGTAGATTTCTTACAATATCTCAATCAACAAGGGCTACATCTAGGCTTGGAAGTTAAATTAGGTAAAAGGTTTCCCTTCGATCAATCTCAAGAATTATTTGTTCCGGATGCTAAGCAAATCTTAATTTCACAGCAAGTAGCTACTCATTTGTTGGTGAAGAAGGTAAGGGCTTAGGTGAGATATTCCAACTAACACCCATACCCAAGAAGTTCATTTTTGAAGTAAATCCAATTCCATAAGAAGCATCTAGCTGAAGATTTGGTTTTATTAAATAAGTAAACCCAGCATCTCCATTAACGTTAATTTCATCAAATTCCACCCAATCACCAAAAACTTCAGCAAATACTCCGAACCTTGCGGTAACAGAATGGGCTAAAGATGCAGTGTATACTAGATCTCCTTTTTTACTATTTAGATAGGTATATCCTAGGTTGACTCCTAGAGCAGTTTGATCTGTAAATTGATGCGTAACTAACAATCTGCTTGTGTTCCCCCAGGCTTTATTGCTAAACGCAATTGACCCACTAGGAGCAATCACATGACTTAAGAATCCAACGCTTGTAGGCTTATCTTCTTTCTCAAAAAGCTGTAGTTTAATGCCGAACTGTACATCACTGATTCCAGAAGCCTTCTTAGCTGCACTATATTTTTCTATTAGAACTTCGTTGTAAAAACGTAACTCTAGAAATGAGAAAAGTCCGTACCTAAATAAAGTATTGGGAGTAGATAAACTTGTTGTCTTATTAGTAAAACTAAAGCCAAAACCACTTTCAATCTGAAAGCTTTTGTGAGGAATAGTTAAAGACGACTCGGTTTGATCGGGTCTATCCGTAACAATAATTTCTTGAGCTTTAGCTAGCTGAGCAGAAAAGAAAACGAGAATGAGTAGATGGATTGTTTTTTTCATTGGAATAAGTTTTAACCTAATGCTACATCTAGTACCATCATTACAATAAAACCTGCAATAAGTCCCATGGTGGCTAAGTCGGTGTTTCCGCCACGTTGACTTTCAGGAATAACTTCTTCAACTACAATAAAGATCATAGCTCCTGCAGCAAATGCTAAGGCATAAGGAAGAATAGGTAAAACTGTTAGTACAATGGCAGCACCTATTACAGCAAAAATAGGTTCAACAATAGCTGATAGTTGACCCCATTGCCAAGATTTAAAGGCGCTAACTCCTTGTCTTCTTAAGGGCATGGAAACAGCAAATCCTTCGGGGAAATTTTGTATGCCGATTCCTATAGCTAAAGCAACCGCAGAACCGATAGTAAATACATTATGTCCTTCCATTCCTAATAATTCTGGATTAGCTAATGCACCGAAGGCAACACCTACGGCTAAGCCTTCCGGAATGTTGTGAAGAGCAATAGCCAAAACTAGTAATATCGTCTTCTGCCAGTTTGTTTTCACCCCTTCAGCTTCATCGCGATTTCCAAAAAGATGGAGATGAGGAATTATCTTATCCAACGCAAACAGCGTCATTGCACCTAAAAAGAATCCAATTGCCGGTGCGAACCATGAAGGCATGCTGCTTAGACCCAATTCATTTTGAAGTTCTCCATAACTAATTGCTGGTGCAAGTAATGACCAAAAGCTTGCTGCTATCATAACCCCACCTGTGAAACCTAAGGAGGCATCTAAAAATTTTCGATTGGATGTTTTAAAGAAGAAAACTAAACTTGCACCAAGTGCAGTTAAAGCCCAGGTAAAAAGCCCTGCATAGAAAGCTGCTTTGACCGGGTGTAATTGTGCAAAATATGCGGTGATTTGCTCTAACATGGATTTATTTTTAGTGTTACCTAAATAAAAGTTTAGACAAATCTAAAAATAAAACTCCATATTAACAACAATACGATCTACTTCTT